>Ga0334892_1000735_pt1 | contig 35260 bp, 23 predicted proteins | sample GraSluR3_MG_4_FD_207213 | JGI IMG/M metagenome (GOLD analysis project Ga0334892, IMG submission 207213) | Sludge microbial communities from methane-producing bioreactor in Wageningen University, Netherlands - Granular Sludge_15_04-R3 | ecosystem: Engineered > Bioreactor > Anaerobic >...
GAAAGGTTATTTCAACGACTGGATAATGAATTCTGATGCTGACAGTATTCTTAATTTTTCAGTCTTTTTTGATTTCAGACTGCTATATGGCGATGAATCAATCTTTGTTGAACTGGAGGATTTTGTTTTTGAGGCCTTTAAGAGGCGTACCACATTCTTTTTCTCACTGGCCCAGTCAATTACAAGGATTAAATACCCTTCCATAACAACCATGGTCAACTCAGAGGAAGAGGGTAAACGGAGGGACCAGTTTATTGATATAAAGGCAGCCATGGCTCCCATTGTTATGATAGCAAGGATATATGCACTTCACAAGGGCTTCAGGCAAAAGGGAACCCTGGAAAGGATAAGGGCGTTAAAGGCTTCGGGCACTTTAAGTGCGGAGACGTGCGACGAACTATCATATTATCATAATTTTCTGATGTATCACAGGATGCAGTCACTCCTTGGCCAGGCTATAGCAAAGGAGGAGTTTACAAACAACATTCCGGTCTCATCGATGAATGAAACGGAGCAGGTAATACTTAAGAAGATACTATCACGTGCCGGCAGCTTCAATGAGATACTCACGGCTGAGTTCATGAGTGCATTCCAGGGATGATGACCACAGACTATTTGCAAAAAGTAATCCCCGCTCTTGTATAAGTAAAAAATCTTGATACATTTGCTGACTGTTCAAATCTGTACCACATTGTATTGACCTATATACCAGCGCTGGCAAAAAATAGTTGTAACGCCTGATATTAATAACCTAAAAACCTAACCTAGTGGAAACAGAAGACTACAAGATCAGCTTTTTCAAGCCGACCACTGAACGTGCAAGGCTTAACCGTAACCTTACCTTGAAGCTCTTCATAGCATGGGCAGTCGCAATTTTCGGATTTCAGATACTGCTTAGGGTTATTGAAGAACCTGTACCGGAAGAGGGACTAATTTCATTTACAACAGCATGGAACCAGATCGAAGCCGAAGCTGCTGATACCGATGCCTTCAAAGCTGCGGCATTGCCCGTTATCCAGGTTTTGGGCAAGTCCTCACTAAAACCGGAAGAGTATGACGTTGTCAGAGATGCTCTTGGCTGGATGGTTGCCCGGGTAATATCGGATGAAGAACTAAGCAGCCTTCAGGAAGAAGTAATAAACTTTAATTTACTCAGAAACAGGATAACCTCACTGCAAGATGAAGAGTATCTTGCAGCTAAGGAGGTAATCGAACTGAAGGCAGGTTCTGCCCTCGGTGTCGGACAAGAGTCATTGCTTGCAAAGCTTTTACCACTGGGCCTTGATAATGACCTTGCCGAATTATCTCCGGAAAGCAGAATGAAATTGCCGGATATTATGACTACATATCTTACTCATAACCGGTCTGTGCTCACTGATACAATATTTCTTGGCTTTCCATTCCATTACTTCTATACTGCAGTTTTCCTGCTTGTTTTCTTTATAGCGCTTTGCTGGTATTACTGTTACAGGACCGACAAGGTACATGCCAGGCTGAATTTTACTGAACAGACTACTTAATTTCAACCAGTGAGAATAGTAAAGATGAAAAGGATATATTTACTCTTATTATCGTTTATACCGGCAGTACTTTTCGCTGCCAGCGATGTCACACAGCTTGAGGGAGGATTTAAAGTCGGTCCCGCAATAATACTAATACTGATACTCTCCCTCTTTATCCTCGTCGGAGTGGTTTTCAGGGCTAAGGATACCACTGATTACTATGCTGCCGGGCGCAAAATATCAAGGGTAGGATCGGGTATGGCCATTGCTTCCAACTGGATGAGTGCTGCCTCATTTCTTGGAATGGCGGCTCTTATGTACGATGTTGGTTATCACGGGCTGGCATATGTTGTGGGCTGGACGGGAGGTTATGTTCTGTTGCTGATACTCATGGCAGGGCAGATAAGAAGGTATGGTAAGTATACAGCCGCCGATTTCATTGGCGACAGGTACTACTCAAGTTCGCTAAGGACAATAGGCGCGGCTATTGCTATAGTAATTTCGATAGCATATGCTGTCGGACAATTTGGAGGCATAGGCCTGATGTTTAAATGGGTTATGGGCATCGATTACCTGCCTGCCGTGATGATTGGGGGGTCGGTGGTATTGGCCTATACCCTTATTTCAGGGATGTTAGGTGTCACCAAGAATATGCAGATACAGTATATTATCATTATCTCTTCCTTTATAATTCCGCTCTTCATTCTGACAGCCAAATTTGATTACTTCTGGCTACTGCCACAGATAGGGTATGGTTCTGTGGTACAGGATATTGTTGAGGGCATACAGATAACTGAGAAATCAGGTCTTTTCAATTCCCTGGGTCACCATTTTGCGATAGTGCCAAGTCCTGAATATGCAATGCCCTGGGATCCTTCAACAGGACAGACGTTTTTTCAGTGGGTGGCGATAGCATTTTCACTGATGATAGGCACGGCAGGATTGCCACATGTTATACAGCGGTTTTATGTTGTACCGAAAGTAAGCGACGCCAGGTGGTCGGTAGTATGGGGACTCTTCTTCATCTGCCTGCTCTATTGGAGTGCTCCTGTCTATTCGGCATTCGGAAAAATGCTGTCGGCAAATCCTGAGGTCGGAAAACTGGCCAAGGATGCGATAGTCGTTTACACTGCTCAGCTTGGGGATGTGCATCCTCTAATAGTGGGCCTGCTGGCGGCAGGGGGAGTTTCGGCGGCCTTTTCTACCGTTTCAGGCCTGTTGGTAGCCGGCTCTTCTGCTTTTGCTCATGACATTTATGTTAAGGTCATTAATCCCGGCGCCACTCCGAATATTCAGCTCAGGGTAGCAAGGATCAGCACTGTTCTGATGGCGATAATCATAACCATCATAGCTTTATTTGACCTGGCTCTTATCGCTCAGCTGGTGGCCATAGCTTTTTCAATGGCAGGATGCACGATATTTCCGTTGTTTCTTCTTGGAATATGGTGGAGCGGTTCAAACAGGGCAGGCGCCAAGGCAGGGCTGATAACAGGAAGTCTTGTAACAATTGTTGCCCTTACTTATCTTGTAGGTGCAAAGGCAGGATGGAACCTTCCTTTCTATGATTTTATCTCCTATTATCTCGGAGCATGGTATTTTGCATGGATAGGGGCTCCTCTGGCCATAGCTGTTAACATCATTGTATCAAAATTGACAAAGGAAACACCAGTTGAAATAAGACAATTCCTTATTGAAAAAGTACACTCTTGATTTTGAATACATTATCGGGGAATAAAGGAGTCAGGCTGGTCATTCTCGTAATGATTATCCTTACCTCTATTGGCATTGTAATAGCAAAAGTTTACTACGGCAGAATTAATAGCGCGGTCGATCCCCGCATAAGGGAGGCCCGGGTGATGTATGGCCGTTACAACAGTTATACTTCAGAGAATGATGCTGAATCGGTGGTGCTTTTACTCGACAGTGTCAGAGCTATTTATAATTCAATAGATCACTACAGGTGTTCATATGAACCGGGAGTGCTTGAGAATAATCTGGCATCAGTCTATCTTACACTTGCGCTGGCAACCAAAGATATGGTTGAGAGAAGGGAGTTCCTCTTTGATTCCGCTGAAGAGCATCTGAGCAAGGGTATTGAATATTATAAGTCATGGCTGGAGAGGTTCAGTGATCTTACAGAGGAACAGGTCAGTACGATCATAGCGGATGAATTCAAAGCAGATGCTGCGCTCAGGGAATCGAAAAATCTGGAGGCCATAATCGCAAAAAGGATAAGGGATATTCTTGATGCTCAGAAGGAGACCCCCAGGAGGTTATCGGTAAGCTACTCCAACCTTGGAATAATAATGCGACACCGTGGCGATGCAGAGGAAGCAGTGGCTTATTATGAAAAGTCACTGGAGATTTGGCCAGAGAATCATGTAGCCCGTAACAACCTGAATATCATTTTCGGCTTGCCGCCTGTAAAACAGAGTTTTCTCCGCAGGATGTTTCCACCGGACAGATTATAATTAAGAAGAAGAATGATTTATTAAACAGAAAACCAGGTGATATGAAGATTAACAAATTACTGTCAATGCTGCTGCTGTTGCTTCCCATTATGGCCTCAGCCCAGAATTCAACAGACCCGCCCAAATATGGGATCAGTTTTTCAGGCTTCCTGAAAACTGACTATTTCCTTGACACCCGCGAAGGCGTTTCAATCAGGGAGGGGCACTTCCTGCTGTACCCGAGGAACATCTCCCTTGATACAGATGGAAACGATATTTATGCCAACCCATCCTTCAATTTCCTGTCAATACAGTCAAGGCTGACAGGCAGAATAACAGCTCCTGATGCTTTCGGCGCCAAAGTCTCCGGGATCCTTGAAGCTGATTTTTTCGGCAATGAAAATGCAGCCTTCATTGATGCCAACGGTTTCAGGTTGAGACATGCCTTTGCGAAACTTGACTGGGAGAAAGCAGAGCTGATAGCAGGCCAGTACTGGCATCCGTTTTTTATCCCCGCTTGCTTTTCAGGGGTAATCTCATTCAATACAGGGGCTCCATTCCAGCCATTTTCCCGCAATCCGCAGGCAAGACTGACCTACAAACCCGGAAAGGTGAATCTCACCGGCGTGGTCTCATCTCAAAGAGACTTTACCAGCCCGGGGGGATCTGCCCCTTTGCGCAATTCAGCTACACCCATATTAAGCGGATTAATAACATACGAAGAGAACAACAGCAGCACTGGTACGGGTTTTCTGGCCGGTGCCGGTGTTGACTATAAGACCATTCAGCCGCTTCAAACCACCACCCGTTTTTTGCAGTCGTTTGTAACTGATGAGAAGGTAAGTGGTTTGTCGGCGACGGCTTTCCTCAAAATCACCAGACCTCAGTTTATCTGGAAACTCCAGACAATTTATGGAGAGAATCTGTTTGACCTGATTATGATGGGAGGCTATGTTGTCAGTTCGCTTGAGGATCCATTGACAAACCGGGTTAAATACTCTACTTTAAATTATCATACCACATGGACAGAGTTACAGACGAAAGGAGATAAAGTACAATTGGGACTGTGGGCAGGTTATGCCAGGAACCTGGGGTCGAAGGAGACCATCCTCGAGTATTCGAACCGCATAGGAGGGAGTGATGTTACGACACGAGGAGCAGATATGAAGTCGCTGATGAGAGTATCCCCAAGAGTGGTGTTTATCAGCGGAAAATTCAATCTGGCCACTGAACTGGAATATACGTCAGTGGCATATGCAACCAGACAGACTGACGGCACCATTAACCGTGATGAATACGGTAAGATTACGGAATCACAGAATGTCAGCAATCTGAGGGTACTTCTCTCTGCAATCCTGAATTTCTGACAAGAAGATTATATTTATTGAGTATTCACTAAACAGTAAAAATATGCACGGACCGGCAGCAAAACTAGAAAAAGACCATGCAGCTGACAAGAAGGCAAAGCTCGGAATCTACCTCTTCCTGGTTTACGTCGTTGTTTACAGCGGATTTGTGGTGATAGGATTATATGATCCTGACCTTATGGGTGTACATGTGGTCGGAAAGCAGAACCTGGCTATTGTTTACGGCTTTGGACTGATAGTACTGGCGATAATAATGGGGTTCATATACAATGCGTTGTGCACCCGTATGGAAGACCGGATGAACGAAAAGCAGAAAGGAGGCTCTCATGACCTATAATGTTTCTGCCTGGGCAATAATAATATTTGTAGTTTTTGTTGCGATAGTTCTGTTCCTTTCTTTCTATTTCGCCCGCAAGACAAAGTCGGCTTCAGGATATTATGCCGCAGGAGGAAAGATTCACTGGGGAGTAAACGGAATAGCATTTGCGGGAGATTACCTCTCTGCTGCTTCATTCCTTGGTATTTGCGGTATGATAGCCTTTTCAGGTTACGACGGTTTCCTCTATTCGATAGGATACCTTGCAGGATGGGTTGTGGCTTTGTTTATAGTTGCCGAGCCTCTAAAGCGTCTTGGGCGGTATACATTTACTGATGCTCTTGATGCCAGGTTCAATTCCAAATCAATAAAGCTAACCGCTTCGATAAGCACCCTGGTAGTATCGGTCTTTTATCTTATTCCACAAATGGTGGGAGCGGGTGACCTGGTTGTTCCGCTACTGGGACTGCCTCACTGGATCGGTGTGATGATAGTTGGTTCCATAGTTATATTCATTGTGGCCACGGCAGGAATGACCTCAACCACCTACGTGCAGTTCATTAAAGGAGCGTTGCTGATTATTTTCTCAACCGTACTGACGGTTTATATTTTAAACAACGGACTGAATCTTAGTCCGGGAGGTAGTTACCACAGGTTTGTTACACTGGGAGTCGTATTTGAGGATGGCGAGTTTGCCGGAACCACGGAAGAGGACTACACCCTTGCCGAAGTTCATACTATTGACGGAATGACTTTCGCGGCGCTGGAAAAACAGGGCGTTACCAACTGGTACAAGCTCTCTTCAGACTCTACTTACCTCGAAGAGATGCTCTCGGTCACCACCAGATATGATGGAGTAAAACTATACAATGGCGAACCGAAATCGGAGGGAAAATTCTATCAGGTCGGGCATCTTACAAAGGTAGTGGTTGACGGAGAAGAGGTTGACGAGACTGGTCCGCTGGGCCCGTTCAGGTTTATTTCTGCGCTGGAGGAGAGCGAGTTGGTAAGATTCACCAGGAAGGAGATAAGAGACGCAAATACAACAGTATGGTATCAGGAACCTACTTCTGGCAGTGACATGATAAAACCTGGCTTACTGTATAAGGTTTCAACACGTGCCGGTGCTACATTCTGGACCAAGCTCAATTTCGTCTCACTCATGCTGGCGCTTTTCTTCGGAACTTCAGCGCTGCCTCATATTCTTATAAGATATTATACTGTACCAAGCCAGAGAGCGGCAAGAAAATCTACGATAGTGGCAATTTCAGCTATCGGGTTTTTCTATATCCTGACAATGTATATGGGGCTGGGAGCTGCTGTTAATGGTGTTCTTGATGTTGAAAGCAGTAATATGTCAGGACCCTTGCTCGCAAGATACTTTGGGGTAGGTCTTTTTTCAATGATCTCGGCTATAGCATTTGCAACTGTTCTGGGAACTGTCAGCGGCCTTATTGTAGCCTCATCAGGGGCAATAGCACATGATTTTCTTGACAACTATCTTAACCTTAAGATGGATGACCGTCAGAAGGTCAGGGCAGGCAAGCTCGCAGCGTTCGGCGTAGGATTGTTTGCCATTCTGCTTGGGATTCTCTTTAAGGGAATGAACGTCTCATTTCTGGTAGGCCTTGCGTTCGCTGTTGCTGCTTCGGCCAACCTGCCCGCAATTCTTTTCCTTCTTTTCTGGAAGAAAACGACTGCAAAGGGTATTGCATGGTCGATTGTTACGGGAATAGTATCATCGGTAGGAATAATACTGTTGTCTCCAACCATGTACGAGAGGTATGGTCTTGACAAGGCTGCGGCTCCCATCCCACTCGATAACCCGGGTATAATATCCATACCCCTGGCTGTGATTGTCCTTGTGGTCGTTTCGCTGATGACGCAGAAGGACAATGTCAACAAGGTAGAGAATTACCATCATGGCTTGTAGACAATTAAAATGGTGTTTGAGGAGGATGGCTTTACCATAGCCTGACGGGTAATATAATATGTGATGAGACCATACATACTTGCAGAAAACAACTGGGAGAACCTTAAGGAGTTCCGTTTCGAACTTGCCGTTCTGCCGTGGGGTGCTACTGAGGCACATAATTATCACCTTCCATATTCTGCTGACATTATAGAATCAGAATTAATTGCAGCTGAAGCAGCCAGAATAGCATGGGAGAAAGGATCCAGGGTGGTGGTTCTGCCTGTTGTTCCCTTTGGGGTAAATACCGGACAGAGGGACATATATCTCGATATAAACCTGAATCCCTCAACCCAGTTGGCAATTCTGAAGGATATAATCACGGTACTTGATCATCAGGGTTTACATAAGCTCTTAATACTAAACAGTCACGGAGGCAATGACTTCAAACCCCTCCTGAGGGAACTGGGCGGTAGCTTTCCTGACATGTCCCTTAGTGTTGCCAACTGGTACCAGGCACTTGACAGGAAGAAATATTTTGATGAACCGGGTGATCATGCCGATGAGATGGAGACAAGCCTTCTTTTGTTTCTCAGGCCTGACCTTGTACTGCCCAAAGAGAAATGGGGAGAAGGCCATGAACGCAAAAACCGCATAGGAGCATTCCGTGAGGGCTGGGCATGGACAGAGCGGCGTTGGCCTCAGGTGACTGATGATACCGGAATTGGAAATCCGCAGCATGCAACACGCGAAAAGGGAGAAAGATTTTTCAGGGATTTGACAGAACTGTTAAGCGGCCTTTTCCGGGACCTTTGTAATACTGATTCCGGCAATCAGTATTTATAAAGATGATGACCCGGATATGTTTTGTCTTTACGTAGCTACCATTCTGCGCAAGGATAGAAGCACTTCCATTATTGGCTGTCCAGACATTTGTTGTGCGTAATACACGACTTCATTCTCTACGGAAAATTAAATTTTGCTGTAAGAAAAGTTTTGTCGAAATTTGATTAACTATTATCGTGTTAACGCGCCCGGACTCATTTTGGGGAGTCATTTTTCTTGTTTGTTAATCTTAACATCATTATTGTATTTGCAGCAATAAACAGCACAATAATTTAATTGCTGACTGCTTGTTGCAAAGAGTTAAACACTATCTGAAAATGAAAAATCCATTCGTTCTTTTCATTATACTGATGCTGGCAGCGGGAGCTGAAGCACAACCCGGCAGGAACAGGCAGAATGACAACTTTCTGCAGATAGGATTTAAAGCGGGGGCCGGCTATTCAACAATAACCGACCTGTCAAAAGTGCTTGTGAGTGAATCATATTATACCGGTTATACATTTGAAAACAGCGGAAGCTGGTCTTTTACTGGAGGCCTCTATTTAAATTACAAGTTTGAGGGATCTATCTCTGCAATATATTTTGAAGTGTCCTATTCCACACTGGGGAACAAACTGCATTACTCAGACATTAATGATTTCTCCTATGATTTCTCGGTCAAGTACAATTACATAAACATGGACCTATGGTATAAGGCTTATCTCCTTAATGGCCTGTTTCTGGGTTCAGGACCAAGACTCGGGCTTAATCTGACCCCGGGAGGCCTTTTCTATACTTCAAATGGTGAAGACCAGTTTGGGCCGGATATTCTTATACAACAGCAGATGAGGGATGTACTAAAGGGCCGCACCAATTTTTCCATCGGTCTGGGTGCAGGGTATGAGTTCCTGTTCGGGTTGTCATTGGATGTCAGGTATTATCAGGGTTTGAGTGATGTGATGGAGACAGAGGTAAATAATTTTCGCTTTATCGAAAACAGGAACACGGGCAGTGTGCTGCAAATATCTCTTGGATTTGCAATACCGTATGATCTGAACGTCTTTTAAGATTGATAACAGAAATAAATCGGATCCGATGCTAAAATGCCGGGTTAATATTAAGCTGGTTTTCTGCCTGATCGCACTTCTTCAGATATGCCCGGGTGTTTCCCAGACTCATTTGCCTGGCGGAGTAAGAGGAGCATTACTATGGGAGGTTACTCAACCAGCACAGTCAGGACAGGCTCAATGGAAGTCGGTACTTACTCTCCCTGCCGATACAGGATTTCTTGTCAGGGGTAAGATCCAGACTATCAATAATTATCCGGCGCTACTCTTTTCAAATGTAACAGACACTGCATATGGCACCTTTAACCTTGGGAAACTCGAGGCATTCAGCCTGCTTACGGTATGCCAGGAATCCGATACTGTTGCCGAGAGGGTGGTTTTCAGCCTTGGCAGTGATACTTCAGCCGGGATGATTTTAACCAATAAGCGAATGGCAGCATTGGATATCTATCAGTATGCCAACTACAACCATGGTACAATGACTTATCCAAAAATATACTCCTATACTCAGAATAAGATCCCTGAATCCGGTACCGCCAAGCAGAATCTTCAGTTCGGGCGCCACCCACGCCACCAGAACCTCCCAGTATCGCACTACAATGGCATAATGGCTGAGGTAATACTCTTTCCGAGGGTTATTTCTCCCGGTGAACGTCAGAGGGCTGAAAGCTACCTGGCCCTTAAATATGGTATTACCCTTAACCAGGAATACCCAACCTCCTATCTGAACAGTTCAGGTGAGGTTATATGGGATGCGGAGGTAAATGCAACCCATAATAAGAATATTGCCGGGTTGGGCAGGGATGACATATCAGGATTGAATCAGCGGGTTTCAGAGAGTACACAGATACCGGGAGTTATGAAAGTGGGTGTTAGTGGAGAATTGAAAAACAACTCTTTCCTGATCTGGGGAGATAACGGAAGGGCCCTGCGGTTTGATGAAGACTCAGGAATCAGAAGAATGCTCAGGGAATGGCGTCTTTCTGCATTTAATTATGTGGGAGGTCCTGTAAATGTAGCCATTAACGAATTATTGTTACATGACATAGATCCACTCCTTCCGGGGGAAACATACTGGATGATGACAGACAGAAGTGGTACTGGTAATTTTCCGTTCAGTGAGACTGACTATTTCCAGAGCCAGCCGCTCTCTTATCCGGAGAGAATAATCAGATTTGATTCTGTAACAGTCGATACTGATTTTTCAGGTAGCGATCTGTTTACAATCATTGCTGCTCCCTCATTTTTTGCGAGGAGTATTGTGGTACCGCCAAAATGTGAAACACCACATTCAGGTGCAATACAGACTGACATAGCCGGGGGAGCACCCCCTTTCAATGTTCTGCTGAAGGGAACCACAAACAATATAATTAAGGTATTTGCCAATGTTGCCGGCAGGCATCATCTCTTTGACGGGATAGGTCAGGGCGGGTACCATCTTCAGATTACTGATGCTGCAGGCAAAATATTTACCGAAGAGATAATGGTCTCGAACCTGAGTCTGTGGGAAAACACTTTAGCCCGTAGTTATACTCTTCCCAAAGGAGAGACCCTTGTCCTGAATGCAGCAGAAGGGATGCCATCAGGAAATTATCTCTATTCATGGACTCTGCCTGACGGATCGTTATTCAACAGGGAGGAGATAAAAATAGACACGCCTGGAAAATATCTTTTATCAGTGACTGATGCTGACAATTGCAAATCAGTTGCAGAGGTTAAGGTTAAGCAGACAGGCAGATCAGGGTTTAAGGAGACAGAGCTGTTCCCCAATCCTGTAAACGGTTGGTTTGCACTACGCATAAGCCTGGAGTGGGCGATGGATATCAATGTCAAAATAACTGATATGTCCGGGAAAATAATCAAACAGACTATGCTGCGAAACGACAGTTACTACCTGTATAATGATATTATCAATGAGCCCGGAACCTACATGATAACAATAGTAGCGGATATGCACAGCGAGACTCTTAAGTTAATAGTTCAATAGTTGCTGAAAGATGCGATGATTGAAAACGGTAATATATTGAAAACAGGAAACAGCAGAAAATGGGGAAGCCACAATCCTGTATCTGTTACCCTTATTTTGGGTTTTTTGCTTTTATGTGTTACCGACTTTCCAGACCGCAGTCAGCAATATATAAATTTTAACAGCCCGGTATTTCAGGAAAACAATGCTGATGCAGGCGCCATGATTGCTGACGATTTTTCTGAAGAAACAGTGGGTGGTGCTGTTGGTCTTGTTTCGGAAGGGATACCAGGTGTTCCATGCGATGGATATGGCAATCCGGGTTTTTCCGGTTCGAAAGCGGGCAACAATGTATCTGATTACAATACACGGCCAGTGACGGATGGCTATTATGCATTTTCAAAGCCAGAGAGCTATGCAGATGCTGACCCTCTCATGCGATATGATATCATAATTCCAGGCCGCTCCATGAATTCGGCTGAGGCTCTTCCAGGAGTGGAAACGGCAATCAGCCTTGAGGGTGTAAGCCTCATAGTACCGGAAGGAGGAATAAGTTCCGGTGAGGTGTTATCAATTACCGGTTTGCTGGCAGAAGATCTGCCACCAATACCGGGGGAGCTGGCCAATGTAACCAACGGGAGTTTTTCAGGTTACCGCTTTCTTCCCCATGGGATGCTATTTGACAACGAAGCCACTATAGCAATGGCCTTCGATAACAGGTTAATTCCCGAAGGATACAGCGCTGAAGATATCTTTACCTGGTTTTACGATGAGGATGATAATAAGTGGAAACCACTTGAGCGTGACAGTATAGACTACGGGTCGGGTCTTATTATTTCCCGTACATATCACTTCACCGACATGATAAACGGTATAGTAAAGATACCCGAATCACCCGAAACAGAGGGCTATATCCCCACCTCGTTAACCGATATTAAAGCAGCTGACCCGGCTGCGGGAATAACCCTGATAACCTCTCCGGCGGCCAATAGTACAGGCGATGCTGAGTTGTCATATCCTTTGAACCTGCCAAAAGGCCGTTCGGGAATTGAACCATCGCTAAGTTTGCATTACAGCAGTGACGGGGGCAGCGGATGGACCGGTTTTGGGTGGGGGTTGACAATTCCGGCTGTTACTGTTGATATAACATGGGGTGTTCCCCGGTATCTGCCCGACAAGGAATCAGAGACATACCATTTTGGAGGTTCCCAACTCACTCCGGTAGCACACAGGGGTGAATACATTGACCGCACTCCTGAAAAACGGTTCCATCAGAGGATAGAAGGTGATTATTACAGAATAATCAGGCATGGAGACAACCCGAAAAACTACTGGTGGGAGGTGACAACAAAAGAGGGGGTCAGATCCTTTTATGGTGGTCTCCCCGAAACAGGCATCCAGGTGGATGCAGTCTCTGCCGACGCGAGCGGTAATATCGGATTCTGGGCTTTGACAGAAACACGCGACCTGCATGACAATTTCATCAGGTATGTTTATGAAAAACCTGAAGGGTGCGGTGAACAGCTGTATATAAGTGAGATATCCTATACCGGGCACAGGGAGGTTCCGGGGCCTTACAGAATTACTTTCCTGCGTGATGATGAGTCGAATCAATTTCAGCGTAAAGACGCAAGGATAAATGCAGGCTACGGTTTTATACAGCGAGACAGGGAATTACTCAGGCGTATAAACATCACTTTTAATGATGAACCTGTGCGGTCTTATACGATGCAATACAGGGACGGAGTTTTCATGAAAACACTTCTGGAGAGTCTTACTGAGCTTGATGCGGCAGGCAATGAGTTTTACACCCACAGGTTTGACTATTACAACGATATTCATGATGGCAACGCTCTGACACCATTTGCGCCTATGGAGAAATGGGAACTGCCTGATGACAATCTGAAAGACCCGTTCCTAAATCCGGTCAACCTCTTTTTTGATGATGTCTCTTCCCTCGGCGGGTCAGGAAGCTTCGGCGGTTCGGGGGGTGTCGCCGCAACGGTCGGGCTACTTGATGGCAAGCCGTTTCTCAAGACATTGACTGCCGGAGGAAACGTCTATTATCAAAGCTCTGAAAGTGAAGGATTCCTCTCTCTGACCGATCTTAACGGAGACGGACTACCCGACAAGGTTTACAAAAGGGGTAACAGAATTTATTACAGGTCAAATTTACTTGGTTACCCGAGTGTCGAGATGTTCGGAGAAGAGAGGTTGGTAGTGGGTGTTAATAATTTCAGTATAAGTACAACCAAAGGTTTCAGCGGTGGGGTTGAGGCTCATCCGGTTATCTACCTGGGTTACAGTAATAGCCGGACAACTACAAAGAATACGGTATATTTTGGTGATTTTAATGCAGACGGACTTGTTGATATCGTCGATAACGGGGTTGTTTATTTTAACCACATCAATGAAAACGGACACCCGGTATTTTCACCATTAAGCGATCTGACACCCAACCCCCTGGCAGGCAACAGCCAGATAGACCTGAGCCTTCTTCCTGATCCTGCAGCAGAGCAGGCCATTCTCGAAGAGCAGTTTCCACTCCACGATGCTGTGAGAATGTGGCAGGCTCAATACGACGGGACAATATATATGAGTGCTCCTGTAAGCCTGGTTGAAGATACCAGCACAGTTGCCAGGGAGGATACCCTGAGAGACGGGGTCAGGGTAACAATCCAGCGTAATGCCTCTCTCCTCTGGAGTGCCGAAATTGAGGCTGACGATTATGCTGCCAGAGTTCCCTCAATGGGATTGATTGCGGTAAGCAAGGGCGACAGGTTTTATTTCAGGGTTCAGTCGCGATACAATGGTTCTTATGACAAAGTATTCTGGGATCCTGAAATATTTTATCAATCAATAAACGGGTCAGATTCCCTGGCAGGTCAGAAGGATAGCAACGGAAAGGAAATTGGAAGGTATAAAGCGTCGGAGGATTTTATACTCTGCGGGAACCAGTCAATAGGAATGCCAAAGACTGGTGCCATAATCATCAGAACAGCTTTTTCAAAGCCTGTGACATCAGATACCGTCAGGCTGGAGATATTCCGCACTGACACACTGGGCAATCAGACCACAATATTTTACCGGGTCTATGAACCATGGCAGGAGGTAAATGTCGATTCCATAAACCTCGATGAAGAGGTGCTAAGGGATGAGTTTATGAGATTCAGGATCAACTCAGAGACAAATATTGACTGGAGTGAAATTGACTGGGATATCTATGTTGAGTACACCAGGATAGATGACGGTACACCGGTGAGCGGATATGACGGTTCTCCATTGATGTATTTTAAAACTATCCCGGAGTTTTACCTGATGTACAACAATACTGTTTTCCGGGAGTTCCCGCTGGTTGCCGACAGTGCATTCCTTCTGTCGACCGGACTCGACACAATAGATGATCTGTTTCATCCTGTGAAGATTTCTCCCTTACTTCTATTTGATGGTTCTGCAGGGCCGGGAACAGGCGATACCGTTATTCTGTCGGTTAAATCAGAGGCAGGATTACATGTGAAAAGGAAGTATCAGTTTGATGGTCTAACCTTTGCCGATGAAGATACACTGACAACAAGCATACGATTAGGAGACACCCTTCATCTGGAGTATCATTTTTCAGACTATCGGCTTGCCGAATCGATTGTCAGTTCGGAGGTGATTTTCGGATATGACACACTGAATCCTTTTAAAGTGACCGCCTTAAGTACCATCAGGCCTGAGGATGAAATATTCGGCCGGCTTTACCGTGGCTGGGGGCAATTCGACTATAACGGCAATGGTGATCGTGCAGCAGCTCCGATTGATGAGGCTCTTCTGAAGCTGAGTGATGTCCGCAACACAGACGTTGCCTCAATGCAGGACACCTCAGCCCTGGGTGGTGTGTCTAATCCACTCTCAGAGGTTTTCAATATCATGATTCCTTATGCATCACGTGCAGCCTACATGGGCACTGATGAGTACGTTTACATTCTGCCTCAGTATGTCTCTGCCTCCCGTTTAGGTGAAAAGAATGTTATAGTTAAACCCATTGAATTTTCTGCGTCAGGACTGAACGCAATTACAAAGGAGACAAAGAGCCTGTCAAACAGTGTAGCGGCCGGAGGGTCGGTGGGTCCTGTCGGCGGAACCTACAGCCACTCGTGGGGTGAAGCCAATATGGTAATAGATATGTTCGACATGAACGGCGATGGTTATCCCGATCTTCTCTCAACAAACAGAATACAATATACAGACGTTAACGGAGTTCTGTCAGGAACCCCGGTAACCCATAATCTTGGAGACCACTATTCGGAGTCTGAAGCTGACGGATTTACACTCGGAGGCAGCCTGATAATTGCCCAGACAAATAATTCGAACTCAAGATCCACTTCTCAAACCAGCAAAACCAAAACAGGAAATAACTCGAAGACCAACAACAATGCAAAAGCAGCACAGGAGACTTCAAAATCATCAATCGGGATAAGTGGAAACTTCTCCTCAAATGAAGATTTTACAGGTCAGACATGGATGGATATCAATGGTGACGGATTGCCTGACAAGATATACAATGACGGGACGGTAAGGCTTAATCTGGGATACTCTTTTGCACCGCCTGAACAATGGAATTTTGATGCGATCTGTGTTGGTGAAAGCCAGGATTACGGAGCAGGTCTTGGTGTCGATATCAAGAATGGCAGTATTGTAGCAGGGGTCAGTATCTCAATGACACTCAATGAGGCCAACGAGACATTTATGGACATAAACTCGGATGGGCTGCCAGATATGGTAAAGGGTAACAATGTCTGGTTCAACACCGGCTCAGGTTTTGCTCCTTCTGTGGAATGGCCGGGCCTTGGTGCCCTTGACGCAGGAGAATCGATTGGGGAATCTGCCAATGCAGGATTTACTGTCGGGATCGCAATACCGATATTCTTCATAAAAATATGCATAAATCCTTCCGCATCGGTAAGCCGCGGGGTCAGCAGCATTGTAACACATCTGACAGATATAAACGGTGACGGAATGCCCGATTTCCTCTCCTCAGAAAAGGAGACTGAAATGAACGTAAGGCCATCGAAAATATTCCGGACCAATATTCTGAAAGAGGTAGAGAACCCACTTGGAGGCAGTTTTGAACTGGATTATCTGCTCACACCTGCTGTATACAGCCATCCGGGAGGAAAACTGGCGATGAAATCGGTTAAAGTGTTCGATGGACTTACGGGCGATGGCATAGATACCACTTATACTACATTTGAATATGACGATGGGTACTATGATCGGCATGAGCGGCAGTTCTACGGCTTTGCTGCAGTGAAGACACATTTTCATGATACCGGTAACGACAATAGTGTTTACCGCACAGTTACACAGCATTACAGCAACGGGAATTATTATACCAGGGGTAACCTGTTATCGGAGACGCTGTCAGACAGTGAGGGACTCAAAAGGAAAGGGATACAAAACATCTATGCACTTCGTGATATACATACAGGAGCTCTGCTCCCTGCAATATCTGAAAAGAGCAACAGGGAACCTGCCTTTGTCGCGCTGGAGGAGACCAGGAATCATTCTTACGGTGGTTATGCAGAGCCACAGATAACCACCAGGGTGACCTATTCATATGATACCCTGGGAAATATTTCAGGTTATACCGACTACTCCGCCGGAAATGAAAATGACAGATATTCAGTTTCGATTCAATATCACAGCTTCAGTGACAGATATCTCCTTTCGGTTCCCTCACAGCATGAAGTAACTACAAGAGAAGGTTTAAAGAGAAAAAGTGAAACCACTGTAAATGAACTGGGAGAGATAACGCAGATCAGGCAGTTTATCACAAGCAATTCCACCGCCATTACTGACATGGAATATGATGAATACGGTAATCTTACAAAACTCACCCGGCCGGCCAACCACAGGGGAGAGCGGCTCTGGTACGGGTATGAGTATGACAACGCGGTTCACTCATATGTCACCTCGATTACCGATGCCTATGGATATAGCTCGGCATCAGTATATGATTACCGTTGGGGTGTTCCAACCGAGGTGACGGACAGGAACGGTCAGGTTATGAGATATCAGTTTGACGATTGCGGCCGCATGTCAACTGTAACCGGACCCTATGAAACAGCATCAGGCAGACCATATACTATCGCGTTTGAATATCATCCGGAAGCGGAAGTCCCTTATGCCCGCACCAGGCACTATGACAGTCTCTTTGATTCTGATATTGAGACCTGGTCATTTACCGATGGCCTTGGCCGGCCTGTTCAGGTTAAGAAGACCGCCCTGCTGTTTACCGATCCTGCCGTGGAAGATACACCGGGTTATATTGTGTCGGGAAGGGTGTTCCATGATTCCTTCCACAGAACGGCAGAGACGTACCAGCCTGTATTTGAACCGGCCACATCGCCCGAAATTCTGAACAGGAATACCGATAACATACAGCCTACACTACTGACATACGATGTGCTCGACCGCATAAGCCTGATCACCCTTCCTGACGGGTCAGTTACAGAATACAGGTACAGCTTTGGCGATTATGGCGGAGAGACGGTGTACATAGATACCCTGATTGATGCGCTGGGCAATATCTCAATAAGCTTTACGAAGGCCAACGGCCGCAAGGCAGCCACGGCCAGGGTAACGGCTTCAGACATTATCATCACCGGGTTTGTATACAACGCAATTGGAGAGTTGCTTGAAGTTACCGATCCAAAGGGAAACCGCACCACCTCTGTATACGACATGACCGGCAGACGTTTATCTGTCAGCCACCCTGATGCCGGGCTGACGGAGTTCAGGTATGACGGCGCCGGCAATCTGACGGAGAAGATCACTGCCAATCTGCGCAGGCAGATACCTGAAGGGGGAGCCATAAGGTACAGGTATGATCATGAGAGACTTATTGAGATAGTATATCCCCGCAACGTGCAGAACAGGGTAAATTATATTTACGGGGAACCGGGGGCTACCCACAACAGGGCGGGGCGCGTGGTGCTGCAGCAGGATGCCAGCGGAGGGCAGGAATTCTTCTACAGTCCCCTCGGCCAGGTGGTGAAGACAATACGTACCGTTCAGCTCGGTGAGTCGGATATGAGGACCTGGATATGGAGTGCGACCTATGACACCTGGAACCGAGTGCACACGATGACTTATCCTGATGGTGAGAAGGTGACCTATTCCTATAACCGGGCCGGAAACCTCAGCAGTATGGAGGGTGAAAAACTAGGCCGGACTTACGAATATATCTCCAGGATCGGTTACAATAAGTTTGAGAAGCAGGTTTACCAGCAGGCAGGTAACGGCACTGTAACAACCTACAGCTATGAGCCTGAAAGGCAGAGGTTGTCAGAGATGAGTGTCGCCACCGCCCAAAATCTCATTCTCAGCAACGTATACAGTTATGATGCCATGAGCAACATCCGGGGAATAGTGAACAATGCATCGGTGTCGGGGGAGATAGGCGGATCGACGGTGCAATCATATTCATATGATGATATTTACCAGCTCACTACAGCCTCGGGCATATTCAGGGGGAATCGTGACACAAGCAATTACCAGCTTACCCTACAGTATGATGTTATGGGCAATATACTTCAGAAAAACCAGTCCCATAATAAATCAGGGGTGAGCCAGGACGGTACGGCCTACGATTTCATCTATAAATATGACGGTCCACAGCCAAATGTTGCAAATGCGATCGGGCAGAGGGTTTTTAACTATGACAGCAACGGCAATCTTACCAACTGGCACGATACTGTTACCAACGATTTCCGGCAACTGGCATGGGATGAGGAGAACCGGCTGACCATGATCTCTGACAACGGGTACATGAACAGGTATGTATATGATGCCTCGGGTGAGCGCATTCTCAAGAGTCATGGTGGTACACAAGGTGTTTATATTAACGGGGCTCCGGCAGGGATTGTCAATCACTCTTCGAATAACTACACAGTATATGTCAATCCTTATTTTGTATTTCAGAATGAGCGGTTTACAAAGCATTACTACAATGGAGGGAAGAGAGTGGTCAGCAAGATTGGCAACGGGCAGTTCCAGAACCAGTATCGCATGGGGGTCTTTGAAATGACGGCAGGCAGCATAAACTATATTGAAAGGCAGCAGCAGCTGCTGGACTCCAAACTGGAGTATGAGAAGAGTAAGGGAGTTGCTCCGGGGCCGCCTACCCTGAAAGGCATCTATGCCGATCCTGCATTTTCAGGAGTCGCTTACCCTGACCAGGGCTCACCGGTCTCCACTGTTCCACGGGGATGGCCCAGGAAACCTGTGTTTGCACCGGTGGGAGGTCCCCCTGGTTCCCCCATACAGTGGGGTACGGAAATTACAAACGATAATGTTGTTCCGGGGTTTGGTTTTTCCGGAACCGGTAGCTTCGGGGAGGTCCTGAGCTATTTCTACCATGCTGATCACCTTGGTTCCGCCAGTTATATTACTGACAGCGAGGGCGATGTCAATCAGTTTATTGCGTACATGCCTTTTGGGGAGGTCTTTGCAGAGCAGCATGCGGCCTGGGACAGCCCGTATAAGTTTAATGCAAAGGAGCTTGATGATGAGACCGGACTCTATTACTATGGAGCAAGGTATTACGATCCTAAAGTGAGCCAATGGCTGGGTGTGGATCCGCTGGCGGAGGACTACGCAGGCATTTCGCCATTTGTTTACTGTCTGAATAACCCGGTTAAGTATGTCGATCCCGACGGTGAGAAGATTGTCCTGGCGGGTTCAGGGAAGGATAAGCAGGCTATTCTGAAGCATCTGCAGAAGCTGACAGGTGATAATCTTAAGGTCAATTTCTTCGGAAAAGTATATATCTCGAAAAAGGGAAATCCGGAGACACTGCCTGTTGGTACCCAGCTTGTAAGTACGTTGATTAAGGGGTCAAAGAAAGTCAGGATCAGCATCGGAAAGGAGGGAAGCGGCAGTGCTCTTGTGCCCGATAAAGGCTATGACACTCCTTCAGGAGCAGGGTCGCAGATAAGCCTGGATGTTACTCAGAAGGCCAATATGCGCGTGGAGGATGAGGCCGGCGTGCAGTCAATGAAGGATACCCCGATGGAGATAACGCTGGGCCATGAACTGGTTCATGCAGAGCGGGCAATGTCGGGGGCGGCCAGAAGTTATGACGAGAAAAATCCGGAGAACCTCGAGTCATTGTCTTATGAGAGAGGGAAATTCAGAACGAGATTTGAAGAGGTTGTTCTGAAAGAGGAACTCGAGACGGTCGGACTTAAGGGCGATTACAAGTTTACGGAGAATAAGCTCAGGAAGGAGCACAGGCTTGACAAGAGAGTTCATTACAACAGTGAGGCTAAGAAATAGAAAACTATCCTGTAAATATTCCGCGATTTAAATATCTTAGCATTATCTGATTGCAGATGGGTTTATAATTTCTTTGCAACAGATGGATAATGCATATCATAACTAATACAGGATCAATTATGAAATTAAGATCAATTCTTTCAGCAATTGTACTGTGCTCGGTTGCATCGGTGGTTTCACAGAGTGTTTACGCACAGGATATTAATGTTGAAAAGAAGCTTAAGGGGTTCGACAAGGTTGTTGAGCAGGTGTTGAAGGACTGGAATGTTCCGGGGTGTGGAATAGGCATCGTATACAAGGATCAACTTGTTTACGCCAGGGGTTTTGGCTACCGTGACATTGAGGAGGAGCTTCCGGTTACTCCAAATACGCTGTTCCACATTGCTTCGAATACGAAGCTGTTTACCTCTGTTGCCATAGGGCTGCTGGTGGAGGATGGGAAGCTTGAGTGGGACAAGCCTGTAAGGAAATGGGCACCACAACTGGAGTTTTATAATAACGAACTTAACAATAGTGTCACCATCAGGGATATGCTGGCGCACCGTACAGGTATATCGAGGCATGACGCTCTCTGGATCAGGTCTGATTTCAGCAGGGAGGAATTGTTTCAGAGGATAAAATATCTTGAGCCGACCATTCCTTTGAGACAGGGCTATATATACAACAATCTGATGTATGTGGCAGCCGGCCAGATAATAGAGATAATTGCAGGCCAGACCTGGGAGGAGTATGTACAGGAGAGGATTTTTAATCCTCTTGGAATGACTAATTCGGTTTTTGATGTGCCGGAGATGATAAAACAGCCTGACTTCATGAGGGCGTATACAGAAGTGAGGGATACCAATATTCTTATGCGTTCGCCTCTCTATGATTCGATGCAGGGCCTTGGTTCCGCCGGATCGATAGTATCGAGTATTAACGATATGTCGAACTGGGTGATAGCCCATATATACAAGGGTAAATTCCGGGGTGAGCAGGTGATACCGGCGTCTGTAATCAGGGAGACGATGCGGCCGGTGAATCCCACCTCATCGGTTCCGGAAAAAAACTTTGAGAACCTGAACATAGTGTACGGAATGGGGCGGTCAACGTCGAGCTATAAGGGTCACTACCTGGCTCAGCACGGAGGTTCTGTCGGAGGTATCTATTCAAATGTTTCGATTATGCCTGCCGACAGCATAGGGGTGATTGTCTTTACAAACCGGATTTCACAATTACCTTCACTTATTACTTATACTATTTACGACCTGTTGCTTGATCTTCCCGAGACACCGTGGATTGAAAGGGCTTACAAGACTTACACGGAGGGGAAACAGACCGGCCGGGAGGCTCGCAGCAAACCTGATACCGTTCGTGTACACGGGACGTCTCCCTCACATGCACTTAGTGACTATGCCGGCAGGTATGAAGATGCAGCCTATGGTACTGTAACGATCTCTTACAACGATGACGGTCTAAGGTTTAATTATAATTATGCAGACCTGCCCCTGTTCCATTACCACTATGACTGTTTCGTGACCCCCGATGATCAGTTTATGGGCAGGTGGTTTGTTAATTTCGGTACCGACGCCAAAGGGATTGTAAATGAGCTCAGGATCAGTTTTGATGACAAGGAGGTTGTTTTTGTGAGGAAGGCTGATGCCAGGCTTAATGATACCGATTTAATCAGAAAGCAGTAGGGGAGGGCAGGGTAATTTATTCATCCCTCAATGCTTCGATAGGGTCAAGCAGGGAGGCTTTTCTGGCCGGGTAAACACCAAAGAAAATCCCTATAACCATTGAGAACAGGAACGAGTAGATCAGGGATGGGATATAAATGCTTATACTCCATTGAGTTAAGAAGCCTACTGTTAATGATATCGCAACACCCAGGAGTATTCCGGCTGTTCCGCCGAATATACTGAGTATAGAAGCTTCTATTACAAATTGCATCAGGATATCTTTTCTGCTTGCTCCGACAGCCATTCGTAGTCCGATCTCCTTAACCCGTTCCCTGATCGCAATGAGCATTATCGCCAGAATTCCGATTCCTCCTACCAGCAGTGATATGCTGGCAATACCTGCTATGAGTGACGTAAAGGTATCAGTAGTCTCCTTTTGTGCCTGTATGAGTTCGACCTGTGTCTGGATAGTGAAGTCATCAGGTTTATCAAGTCTGTTCAGTCTGTGTCTTTCGCGCAGGAACTCTGTTATCTGCATTACGGCACTTTCCATTCTTTCAGGAGATACTGGCTGGGCATTGATACTGTTTATGTAATTCAGGTTAAAGACTCTTCGCAATGCTGTCTGCAGTGGAATGAATATCTGGTCATCCTGATCGACACCGTTAAGGTCTACTCCCTTGGATTCCATTATACCAATTACAGTGAACGGTATTTTCCCGATCATGATTTTTTCGCCTATCGGGTCGCTGTTTCCAAAGATGTTTCTTACCACTGTCTGTCCAACTACTGCTACCCGTATTGAAGCCCTGTTATCTTCATCGGTAAAAAAATCACCCGACGCCGGAAAGAAATTTCTTACAAACTGATAATCGGTTGTAGTACCTGTAATTGTCGTATTTGAACTCAGATTGGCCCATTTAACTACCATTTTTCTGGTTTGCACTGGAACTGCAACCTTAACATCGGGGCATTCGTCGGTCATCAGAGCCGCATCGCGAAGAGTCATTGAAGTAACCGTGCCGGCGACCTGTTGCCTCCCGGCCATCCTTTGAACCTGACCGGCATTTATGATTATCAGGTCGGTTCCCATCGCATCAATTGAAGACATTACTTCTTTTTGCGCCCCACGGCCAATCGCGACCATCACTATTACCGCTGAGACCCCGATGATGATACCAAGGAGCGCCAGGGCAGTCCTGAGTCTGTGAGTCAGCAACTGACGACGCGATATTCTTATACTCCTGGTAATCTTCATCTTTTATTCTGAAATAGATCCGGGGTCAACAGTCAGTATCTCTACCTGAGTGATTCAACGGGGTTCAGCTTTGCAGCCCTGCGTGCCGGTTGAATGCCGGCGATCAGGCCTATTATGGTTGAAGATACCACACCTGTTAATATACTCGCCCATGATATTGAGACAGGCATCTCCATTACAAGATTCATTATTTTCGCTCCGGCTGCACCCAGTATCAGACCTGCCAGCCCACCCATCAGGGTTACTGCTGCCGCCTCAAAGAGGAACTGGTTCATTATATCGCCGGTGTTTGCCCCGACAGCCTTTCTGAGACCGATCTCCTTTTTGCGTTCATTGACTGAAATGAACATAATGTTCGCCACAACAATACCCCCGGTTATCAGTGAAATACCTGCCAGAAGGGCAAGAAAGAGGTTGAATGTGCCGGAAACCCTCTCTGCCATAGCTGTTACCTCTGTGGGTGTTCTGACGTCAAAGTCATCGGGGGTGCCTTCTGCTATATTATGTCTCTCTCTCAGTATTAGAGTTATCTCTTCTGCTGTTTTATTCATGTCAGAAGAACTTTTCAGAAGGATTTTTATTCCTGACAGGTAATCGACATTTGCCACCCTTCTCATGAATGTGGATAGTGGAATCATTACCCTGTTATCCATATCACCCCCTCCGGGGCTGGTTCCTTTTGAAACCAGTACTCCCTTAACCTCAAACCTGACGTTTCCGATTTGAATAAACTCCCCGACAGGATTGTCATCACCGAAAAGCTCTTTCTTTACTGTCGGCCCTAACAGACAAACGCGGTTAAGTGACGACATATCTTTTTCATTTATAAATTCTCCGTCTGTCACATCCCAATCCCATACGTATGCCCACTCTGGTGTGACACCAAACAGTGCACCTGTTGTTGATCTTTCAAAATAGCTGATACTTGAGTTTGACCTGCGGTTAAAGGGCGCGACTTCACTTATTGAACTAACTTCACGTTTAAGGTATTCCGCATCTTCAGGTTTCAGTGTTGTGATCGGTTGGCCCTGGGTTGCCTGACCTCCCATCATTGCTCCGCTCGTGGCGTTTACCATTAAGCTTTCAAGTCCAAATTTCTTCACCCGTTCCATTACAACCTTTTTTGCTCCCAGACCTATAGAGACCACCATTGTCAAGGCTATTATACCGATGATTATCCCGATCATCATCAAGAATGATCGCATTTTAAAACGCGCAATATTCTTAAGTGAGTTTCGCAGTATTCTGTTTGTTTTCATTTCAGGCCTCCGTAATTAGTTTATTAAGTTCTTCTTCTGCATTCTTTGGTGACGGGTTTATTTCATCACTGACTATTTTACCATCTGATATCTTAATAATTCTTTTGGCGTGGTTGGCGATATCCTGTTCATGCGTTACGAGGACAATTGTTCTGCCTTCATTGTTTAGTTTTTGAAAAAGAGCGATAATGTCGTAACTCGCTTTTGTGTCGAGGTTTCCTGTCGGTTCGTCAGCCAGAATTATATCCGGGTCGTTAACGATTGCTCTTGCTATAGCCACCCTTTGCTGCTGCCCTCCTGACAGTTCTCCGGGGGAGTGTTGCATTCTGTCTGCGAGGCCTACTGCACTAAGAGCTTCAGTTGCCAGTTTCCTGATGTTCTCCTTGTCGGAGTAGATGAGGGGTAGCTCTACATTTTCAAGTGCGGTGGTCCTGGGAAGAAGATTAAACGTCTGGAAGACAAAGCCTATCTTTCTGTTTCTCAGGTGTGCCAGCTGCTGGTCTGACAGACTGTTTACATTAGTATCGTCAAAAAGCAGAGATCCCTCATCAGGCTTGTCAAGACAACCCATGATATTCATAAGGGTTGACTTGCCCGATCCTGACGATCCCATGATTGCAATAAGTTCGCCACTGCGAATTTCAACGGATACATCATTTAAAGCTGCAATCCTGGCAGATGCATCCTTGTTGTAGGTCTTCTTCAAACCACTTGCTTTGATTATTACTTTTTCCATAAGGAATATATATTAATATTTTACATTTTGAATTTAAGTTTCCGTTATGGCTATTCAGGCATCACAATTATCTCACCCTCCCTCAGGCCTTCGGTTATTTCTGTATAAGTTCTGTCAGACCATCCGACAGAGACCTTCCTGATAACCTGCGCTCCGTTTTCCAGTATTGTCACAAACCTCTCACCCCTGTCTCTCCTTATTGCCCTTGAGGGTACGGCCAAAACTTCATTCCGCGTTTCCAGCCGGATTGTTACTGTTGCGGTCATTTCAGGTCTCAGGGTCTTATCCATGAAATCACTTATTTCGACTACGACAATATAGTTAACAACATTGTCCTGTATTACTGCCTTTGGGTATATAGCTGTTACCACCCCCCGGAAATCAGTATCGGAATAGGTGTCAACGGTAAATGTGGCTTCCTGCCCGGTGTATATCTTTCCAATATCTGTTTCGTCAACATATACCTGAACCTCAAGCCTTGACAGATCAATAATATTCACAAAGGTCGGGGCAGCCAGACCGGCCATCACCGTCTCGCCTTCCTGGGTGGATACGGAAGAGATTACACCCGATGTCAGTGCATATATTGATGTATAGGAAAGTTGCACCTTAGCCACTTCTGCATTGGCCTCTGCCTGCCTGAGCTGTGCTTCTGCAATCTTGTATGAGTTTTCAGCCAGGTCGTATGCCTGCTGTGAAATATAGTCCTGCTCAAGCAGACTCTTTTGTCGTTCGAGATTCAACTCTGCATACTCAAAATCAGCTATTGCCTTGTTGACTGCAGCAAGGTTCTGGTTCAGCTTTGCTCTGAGTTCAGCATCATCGATCTCGGCAATTACCTGACCGGCTTTAACATAGTCTCCGATATTAGCCCGTAGTTTTTTTACCACACCCGATATCCGTGCCCCAACCTTCACCTCAGCTCCCACCCTGGGTTTGATTATACCGGTTGCCAGTACGGTTGAGCCGATATCTCTTCTTTCTACTGTAGCTGTCTGAATCTGACCTTCACTTTTTCTTTCATTACTGCTGAAATAGAGCCAAAGGAGCACTGTAGCCGCGATGACCAACAATAATACAATAACAATGTGTTTCGTTTTCATTTTTGCTTTGTACGGGTTAGTTTTTACCAATAGTTCTTTCAAGCTGCGCCAGAGATATTTTATAATCAGCCAGAGCCTCTATATGATTCTGTTCTGCTATTACAAAAGTTGTCTGGGCATCAGTCAGCTGGATGATGGAGCCTACACCCTCCCTGTACTCCCCTTCTGCCAGCAGAAGGTTTTCTTTAGCGCTTTCGGCAGCCTTAAGTGAAGCTGTAATCCTTTCTGCCGATTCTTTCACTGAAAGCCATGCGTTCCAGACTTCAAGACTAATCTGTTGCCTGAGTTGCTCAAACTCTTCACCGAGTCCTTGATATGCAGAAACTTCCTGACTTACCCGCGCCTTATTTGAGAATCCGCTGAATACAGGAACTGAGAGAGTCATTCCCAGCCACCAGTTATTTTTCATTGCAGCGAGTTCAGGGCCTGAATAGTTGTAGTTTGCATTTGCACTCAAAGAGGGGTAATAGCCACTCTGTGCCACATTGATATACTCTTTCTGAGCCTTTAGCAGTGCCTGAAACCTCTCCAGCTCGGTACGGTTCATCAGGGCCTGAGCCAGAAGTGAGTCGTAATTGCCGGCAGGCAGCAGATCTTCTGATGAAAGGTCGTCGGCTATCATAATGATGGTATCAGAGGGAAATCCCATCAGGTAGTTAAGGCTGCCTTTTACAGAAGCCAGGGCGTTGGCAACCTGAATCCTATTCAGTTCGGCGTTTGCCACCTCTACCTCCGATTTAAGCACATCAGACCGTGTGGTCAGTCCTGCTTTCTGTCTTGCCAGGGCAAATTCAAGGTGAAAGGCAGTGTTCCTGATTGCTTCTTCTGCGCTTTTAAGTGTCCTCTCCATCTGAAGCGTGCGGTAATATGCCTGAATTATATTAAAAACCAGGTCTTGTTTGTTGGTCTCGTGCCTTAACAGTGCTGCCTGGTAATTGGCCTGCGAAGCAGCATAATTTGATTTTGTCCCGGAACCCCTGTATATGTCATATGACACTGAAACACCCGAACTGAAATTGTTGTAGCGCTGTTCACCTCTGTTTCTTGAATAGGTGTCGGCATTTGTACCTATGTTGACTTTCGGGTAGTATGCTGAGAAAGCCTCGTCTGTTTTTGCTTTTGTCTCTTCAGTCTGGAACCAGGAGGACCTGAAACCGGGATTATTCTGTATAGCGATTTCAATGCAGTTGCTCAGGGTAAGCGGCCCCGGGTTTATTGTCTGAGCTTCAGACCTTACGGTGAAGAACCCGTAAAGAGACAACAGCAGGATGAAGAGAGGTATGGTGGGACCTGATTTGTGGAGGAATGCTCTCATTGGCTGATACATCATAAGGTTTATTTTAACAAAAATTCATCAAACAGGGCTGCCACGCAAGATAAATATGCCTGAAGCTGACAAAATCGGAGGTGAACAGGAAATATCCTGTTATTTTTCACAAAGCCAGTTCAGGAATTGTGTTGCCTTTTCCTTGCTGACCAGTATCTTATTATCGAAAGGTATCGTCAAAGAGACATTCAGTCTTCTGTTGAAATACTGGGAAGCACTTTTTACAGCACTGCGGTTGATAAGGAATTGCCTGTTTGCCCTGAAGAAATTATCATCTGTGGAAGATTCAAGTTCATCAAGTGACTTGTTTATTGTATGATGTTCCCTTGAAAATGTCAGAAATCGGGTTAATTCGTTCCTGATGTAGAACAGGGCAATGTCATCAACTCTGACAGGAATTATTTTATCCTTATGATATACGAGAACAGTGTTGGGTTTTGTCTGCTTTCTGTTTTCAAATAATTCCAATATGTTTTCAATAGGGTAGGCTGTGCTTTGAAATCTGGTTTTCAGATTTTTATAGCGGGTGAGTGCATTTTCAATGGTGTTTTTTGAAAAAGGTTTAAGGATATAATCTATGCCATTGGCCTTAAAAGCTTTCAGAGCATATTCATCAAAGGCTGTGCAGAATATTACCGGCGCAGTAACAGTGCATTCCCGGAATATCTCAAAACTCAGTCCGTCTCCAAGCTGTATGTCGCAAAAGATCAGATCAGGTTCGATGTTTTCCCTGAAGTAGGCAACTGATTCCCTGACAGACCTGAGAATGGCAACTATCTCAGCCGTCCCGTCAACTTTTCGAATGTTTTCGGAGAGATCACTGGCTGTCAATTCTTCATCCTCAATGATTATGATCTTCATTTTTCAGAACTTTGATGCTTACCGAGAACGATTCATCATCTTCATAGATGATTATTTCTTCACCTGAGAGTATCCTGTAACGCTCTGAGAGATTAATCAAACCCAGGCCTGAATTTGATTCTGACAGTTTTCTTCTCTGAAGGTTGTTGCTTACGATCAGCCGGCTGGAATTATAATCAATATCAATTTTTAATGGAGCCTCATCTGTTAGGGCATTATGCTTGAGCGCATTTTCCACCAGCAACTGGAGTGAGAAGGCCGGAATATATCCGGTATTCCTGATCTCTTCAGGGACGGTTATGTGGTATTGCAGAGCCACCCCGTACCTTATCTTTTGCATTTCAAGGTAATCGATGCACAGTTTCAGTTCATCGTCAACCTTAAAAAGATTGTCCTCTCCGGGAGAAACAGATTTCCTCAGGAAGTCCGATAATTTTACAAGGTAATCCTCAGCTGCTTCCGGAGATTTGTGTATCAAAGATTTTAATGTGCTCAGCGAGTTAAAAAGAAAGTGAGGATGTATCTGTTGTTTGAGTTGCTGATTCAGGGCCTCCGCATGTGACAGATTAAGCTTCGCTTTCTCTATTTCGAACTGAGCCTGCTTGCTTTTGTGCATAACAGAATCAAGAATGATCAGGATAACTGAATTTATTGCCAGTCCTAGCATGGTGGGAGCATATGGCAGAAGTTTGCTTGAGAATACAGGGGTCTCAGTCATACCGAAGAAACAGAGCCTCAGCATTTTCATTGCCGTGATGGTCAGCAATATTGCTATTATGTATGTTATGAGATATCTGACCGGATTGAGGTATCTGGGAGAATTAAGTCGTTCTTTCGCATATAACAGGAGGATGTTGAGCCACCATAGAACCAGGGTTACACCTGTTATTATAAGTACCGCCTTCGGGAAGGTGCTGAAAGAGATTCCCCTGTTGATAAATATTGGGGATATAGCCAGAATACCTATCAGCGGTGATGTGAACAGCGAAGTTCTGAAGAATCGGTATATATAGGAATCGGGTTTCATGTAAATGCAAAGTTAAATCCCCGCGCATTGCAAATTTAATAATAAGTGACTGAGACAGGCAATTATTGATCTGAAACGGACAAATTGAGGGGCTTAACTAGGGAATATCGGATGTTTGGTAATAGAGGGGCCACAGGCAGAAGGTAAAATAATTCCTGTCTGGTTGTTTGGGTCTTTGTATTAATTTGGGTAAAGGAGAAGTGGAAACTCCCAAAATTATTTCTCTTTGAGCATTTTTACAATCTCCGGGACAGCCAGTCGCACCCATTCTGTGTACATCTTGCCCGAGGGATGCAGGCCATCTCCGGCAATGAGTGATTCATCATTCTCTGCAAGCCTTGATATTCCTGTTACATCTATCCAGATAACACCCCGTGAGAGTGTTATTTCTTTGTTAATCGCGTTGTACTGATCAATCTCCCCGGCAATTTTTTCCTTGTCTCTGCGCGATGCGAACGGGGTTACACCCCAGTCAGGAATAGAAAGAACAATGACACGATCAGTTTTATTGGCTGCAAAATAGATCGCTTTATCTATAAGTTCAGCGAACTCTGTCCTGTAAATATTGATATCAAGTCCCTGGTACTGGTTATTAACTCCTATCAGCAGGCTTACAAGATCATAGTGGGGCTGAGGATTGGTATACTCTATAGCTGCCTTCAGATCAGATGTTGTCCACCCGGTAACCGCTATTATCTCGGGTGATTCCATCAGGTACCCCAGCGCTTTCAGGGAATCGGCTATCTGAACCGGATAACGCAGGGTGCTGTCAACGCCTTCTCCGATAGTGTATGAGTCTCCAAGTGCAAGGTATTTCAGCCTGCCTTGCCCTGTTACAATCTCTTCTTCTGCATCAGTTGAGGTTGAAAGATCATGTTTTTTTGCCAAACTGTCGCAGGATAAAGTGGCAAGAAGAATCGAAAAAGTCAATAGATAGATTTTCATAGATTATAGATAATTTAAGAATTTCTCAGACTCACTTTTTTTTAAAGTTGCTTTCCCGCAAGCAGTTTTAACATATTTGCCATCATCTTTCGTTTGCTTACTTTGTCGCTCAATATTCCCAAATACAGCATCGCAGCATTTCTGGGAGGGATTGTTTTTTTTGTTTTTTCCATCAGCCTCATCGCCTCCGGTTTACAAGTAGTAACACACAGGCCGCATCCAATGCATCGATTAAGGTTAATAACTGCTTTTCTATTTTCAATCTGAATAGCCTCCATCTGACACCTGTCAACACAAATGGTGCAGCCGGTACACAGTTCTTCTTCTACCTTTGCATAAAAGTTATGCGCAATTAATTCTGCAGGTTTTTCATATTTTTTTGCTGAGGTAAGCACGCCACAGCAACATCCGCAACAAAGGCAGATACAAAATGGTTGAAGTGAATTACCGGGTTGCAGAACCAATCCCTCCCGTTCAGCCCGGTTAATGATTTCCAGGCACTCTTCTTTAGTAATTGTTCTGGCCTTTCCCCTGCCTAAATAACTCTTCGCATCAAACATCAGACAGACTTCGATATCTTCGGTTTGTTTGCAGGGCTTACCAAGTATAGCTTCCCCTTCCTTGCATACACAATTTGCCACCTGTATGGACTTGGTTGTCTTTTTCACAATTTCCCGCATATTATCGTAGGTGGCGATATTAAATTCAGGCACAATAGCCTTCATATGGGGACTTGTACGTAACTGCGGCAATGAAGACCTGAAAAACTCATCATCAAAACCCTCATCGAAGTACTGGTGAACCATCTCAACCATTTCTTCGCTTAAGTCACCTACCTGGTTTTCAAACATCCCGATGGCAAGCATTGCATTACTATATTTGAAAGGCTCAATACGAGACCTGTTAATAGCACCTTTCATAAACATATCATGAAGTATTCTTGCTACCTGTTCGGTCTCATACGAAAGCCTGAATTTTTTTTCAAGTCTTTTTCTTACCGTTTCCACGGAAGAATTTCCCAGGCTCAGGCAGAGAGCCACTTTGACCTCACTGGGTGTAAAAAGCAATTGCAGAATCCTTATTTCTACGCCTGAATCTGTTTTAGGATACCCAATGGGCAGCTTATCAAGATGTTCCTGTAACTGTCTGTAATATGTAATTTCTGAATCCATGGCTTAACGATACGAAATTAAGTATAATGGGCAAAACAAAAAAGCCCTGCTGTGCTTTGCACAGCCCGGGGCTTTTTGTTTCCATCCCTCACCCGAGCAAGCTCGGTTCGGGCTGAAAACGAGGATTACTCGCTTCGCTCGTGATCCTCTGCTCACACTCCTGTAGGTCGTGTGAGGATTACTCGTCGCCTTTGGCTCCTCGTGATCCTCTGCTCACACTCCTGTAGGTCGTGTGAGGATTACTCGTTTCGCTCGTGATCCTCTGCTCACACTCCTGTAGGTCGTGTGAGGATTACTCGTTTCGCTCGTGATCCTCTGCTCACACTCCTGTAGGTCGTGTGAGGATTACTCGTCGCCTTTGGCTCCTCGTGATCCTCAAGGGGGTTGCTTAACAAAGGAAAAAGCCCCGGCCATGCTGAAGCATGGCTCGGGGTTTTTATTGTTCGATCCTTACAAAAGCAAGCTTTTGCCGGATCTCCAATAAAAAACCCCGGTGCTTTCGCACCAGGGCTTTTTCTTTGTAGCGGAGGGAGCGCTACTAAATAGGGTATTTGTTTAACCTTGTATTTACAACAGTTTACAGCTAAAGAGCAGTAAATCAGTGATAACATTGAATTGAGATGTTAATAAAAGGAAAGAACGGTTAATAAATATTTCCAATATATTTCCAATATATTTCCAATTTGCGTAAATTTGTACCAGAATTAAAACCTGAATGTTATGGCAACGGTCAAATTTTTACTTCAGCAACCCTATCAAAAAGGGACAAAAAAACTCAATCCGAAGGAAACCCGGCTCTATGCCTTTTTGATTATTCAGCAGGGCCAAATGATTAAAATCAAAACCGAACATACAATACTTCCGAGGCACTGGGATTTCAAAAAACAGGAAAAGAGGGACCAGCTCGCAGGATCACCGGAGTTTAACGAAGGCTTAAGCAAGTACAAAAGGGAACTGCTGAAACAGTACACTGAGGCTCAGCAGCAGTTCCCGGATATGACAATCGGCCAGCTTCGCACTATATTACAGGATTGGGGACGTGACAAAGAGCGCCCGATCAAAAAAAACGCAATGGATCTGTTTCAGGTTTTTGATGTCTTCCTTCGTTATCAGGCAGACGAACTAACCGAAGGCACGATTAAAAAATTCCGCACCCTCAAAAAATCACTTCAGGACTTTGGCGAAGTAAACACAAAATACAGTCAGCTTTCATTCTCTATGATTGACCACCGGTTTAAAAACGATTACGTCAGATACTTGCGAAGCCGGGAGGCAAAAGGCAGGATGAAGCGGCGACCGAAAGGGCAGCAGACCGGTTTACTGCTGAACACCCAAGGCAAATACATTGAGTCGCTTAAGACGTTTTGCGAATGGGCGAAAAAGAACGGTTACAACAAATACACAACTTACACTGAGTTTGAGACAATTAAGCCAGCCGACAGGAAGAAACGCAAAGATTCCGATCAGGATATTGTTACCCTGACGCGTCACGAGCTTAGGCACTTTTATGATTACGATTTTTCAAAGCGGCCAAGTTTTGAGAGGGTGCGGGACCTGTTTTGTTTCGGAGCATTCACCGGCCAGAGGTGGAGCGATATCGAGGGCTTTCATAAAAGACAACTCGAGGGCGACGTATGGAAATTCACAGCGCAAAAGACGAAAAAGAAAATGGAAATTGACCTCACAGGATATGCAGCCCCGGCGCTCGATATTCTCAAAAAATACGATTATGAGCTTCCAAAGATCACGCTTCAGAAATTCAACGAAACACTGAAGGAGGCAGCCAGGGAGGCGGGCATTACAGACGAAATAAGAATCACCAGATATGTTGGCACTGAAGCAATCGAAATTGTCCGGCCAAAATGCGAGTTTTTGGGAAGCCATACAGCCCGCAAAACTTGTGTCTCACTGTTGCTGAATGTTTACAACCTACCCATCACCCATGTGCTGGAAATTACCGGGCATTCAGATCTTAAGACGTTACAAAAATACATTGATCGGGACCGTGAGGCACGACGTGCGGCAATGGCAAACACACAACCGCTCACAGAAACAATGACCGTCAAACATAAAGCCATATGACACTACAAGACAGAGAATTTGCCGACAAGGTACTAAGAGAGTACCCGCAAATGCCGGAAGGGCTGTTGCTCGATATGATCGAAAGGCTCAGAATAATTTTAAGGGAGAACCGCCGCACCCGGTCATTCACCAAAGGCGATCCGGCGGAGCTGCTGCTGCTCGATGCCCCGAAATTCACAATACACACCACCGGCGGCGATGTCACCATAGATGAACAACATATTTATTACCCGGAGTTCGTGAAGGCGCTGGCAAAAGCAAGAAAGATATTACAGGATAAGGCCGGCGACTTTGAGGCTTACATGAATGAAATGGCTATTGATTATCCGTTCAAAGTTGTTTGTCTCCTCATTGACAGGTCGAAGCTGGGAGCGTTTCAAAAATATGTAATTGTTGGGATGTTTATAGTTCATTTCGGTATCAGCAAAACCGAGATAATGGCAGAGAAGCAGTGGAAGCAAAGCCCTGCATCAGACGTGAGTTATAAACACTATCTTGTTAAAATTGTCAAAAGCAGACTAAAGAAAGATTTCAACAGGTCTGCAATTTTCATTTAAAGTTCTGATTTTCAGTAGGGGACAAAAATAAATAAAAATACTTTTTTTGTCCCCTATTACGTTAATTGTCAGCATCTTACCTTTACAGAGAATTAAATTTGTAAACCAATGGTAACTGCTGAAATGCTTCAAACCCAGAGCGCCTTCATAATCGTGAGCGCCGAAGACCTTAGGGAGTTTGCAACCTTGCTGCTGAAGGCGCAAACACAACCACAACCACCGAAGACCCCGGAACCAGAGAAACCCATTTCACAAACCGAAGCCGTTCATTTTTTGGGACGGTCCCGCCAGACGCTTGTCAAGTGGCGCAAGAAGGGCGCTATCAAAAGCTATCGCATAGGCGGGCGGATTTATTATAAGCGCTCTGAGCTTCTCGAGGCATTAAAGCGCAATGAGTAGCGGACACATAGCTAATAAAGGAGGCTTGCAAATGGCACAAAAACAGCCACATAGCAACAATGGGAGCCGAGCGAATGGAAACATATTGGAAACCAGGCGCAAATTCGAATGACAATTTTAACACGGCATTATGAAAACAACAGG
>Ga0334892_1000738_pt1 | contig 35165 bp, 32 predicted proteins | sample GraSluR3_MG_4_FD_207213 | JGI IMG/M metagenome (GOLD analysis project Ga0334892, IMG submission 207213) | Sludge microbial communities from methane-producing bioreactor in Wageningen University, Netherlands - Granular Sludge_15_04-R3 | ecosystem: Engineered > Bioreactor > Anaerobic >...
CTGTCAGTTCTTTGATAAAACCACTCCCATTCTGCGCTATCAATAATATTGATATTATGATTATAATTTTCTCCAGTACTCTGATCATCCTTTCGATGGCAACCGGTGTCAGGAATGCCATAGATCGGAAGAATGGTATATTGTTTCTCTTAGTATATCTCGTTTATCTGATATATCTCTTTTACAGGGGATAAATATCAATGACACCTCTTTCTTCCCCGAGATGATAAATTGTATTAGATCATGAGTACAAGAGATCGTGTAATTGTGGGCTTGAGTGGCGGAATAGATTCTGCCATGACTGCCTATCTACTTAAAATGGCAGGTTATCGATTAACCGGTGTCACGATGTCTACCTGGGATGAGAATTACTCTTCTCAGGAAGCAATAAGGAGCGGTTGTTTTGGACCGGGAGAAGTAGAAGACATATCGTCTGCTGCTGAGATATGTCGTAGGTTAGAGATTCCGCACATTGTGATCGATTTAAAATGTGAGTTTCATAATACTGTTCTCGAATACTTCCGTAAAGTTTATCTATCTGGCCGAACCCCGAATCCCTGTGTTATTTGTAACCGGGAGATCAAGTTCGGCTTACTTCCAATGAAAGCAAGAGAACTGGGATACGATTTTGACTACTTCGCTACCGGTCATTATGCCCGAATAGAGAAGAAAGATAGTGGATTTAACATCGCAAGAGGGGTTGATAAGAATAAAGATCAATCTTACTTTCTTTGCCGGTTAAGCGAGCAGCAATTGTCTGAAACGCTTTTACCACTAGGAGGATACCAAAAAGAAGAGATCAGAAAATTAGCCCGGGATTCAGGTTTTGATTATCTGGTATACCGCAGGGAAAGCCAGGATTTTATTGAGACTGATGATTATGGTTTTATCTTTGGCAGGAGAGGTGTAGAACCGGGTGATATTGTCGATAAAAAGGGGAGAAAAATCGGCCAGCATCAGGGCATTATTTATTACACAGTTGGACAACGTAGGGGCCTGAATCTCTCTGGATTGTCCGAACCGTATTATGTTCTGGAAATAGATACAAAAAATAACAGGATCATTGCAGGTGAGAAGAGTGGCTTATACAGCCGTGAATTGATTGCATCTGATGTAATTTGGGCTGATGGAAAAGCGAGAGAAGGAACCTTTAAACTGCAGGCACAGATCAGATTACAGCATAGAGCTGCCAGATGTTCAATCACTCATCTTGAGAATCATCATTATAAAGTCAGCTTCGCCGAACCACAATTATCAATTACCCCGGGTCAGATAGTAGCTTTTTATGATGGAGATATTGTTCTTGGTGGTGGTGTAATTGAAAATCTCAACACCTCTTCTTATAATTAGTGATAATGCATTCTGAAAGTGCCTATCTATCCAGTGATATTCTGGTTTAATGAATTGAAACAATAATTTCTGAGGTAGTAACATTGACCAAAAACGAGTTGATAGCCCTATTGAATACTGCGAGAGAAGAAGACCTTAAGAAACTTTTTACCAGGGCATATGACACTAAACTCCGTTATGTAGGGAATAGAGTCTTTTTCCGAGGAATTATAGAACTGAGTAATTATTGTTCCAGGAATTGTTATTATTGTGGCATCAGGCGTGATAATAATCATATAAAGCGATATGAGATGAGTATCGAGGAAGCTGTAGATTCTGCGTTGTGGGCTTATCGACAGCGATACGGGTCTGTCGTTATCCAGTGCGGAGAGAGAAGAGACCACAACTTTATTGAAAAGATCTCGACAATCCTGAGAACCATAAAGGTTAAAACCTCAGGGAAGCTGGGTATTACTCTTTCACTGGGGGAGCAGAGTAGAGAAGTATATTCTGAATGGTTCAAAGCAGGTGCTCATCGCTATCTTCTCAGAATTGAGACAACTGATGGAAGCCTGTTCCGTAAATGTCATCCTGCAGATCATTCATTTGAGGAGAGACTTGCCTGTCTGAAGATGCTCAGGGATATTGGTTACCAGGTAGGAACGGGTGTTTTAATTGGTTTACCCGGGCAGACAATAGAAAGCCTTGCAGATGATATCATCTTTCTGGATGAATTAGATGTTGATATGATAGGAATGGGGCCTTATGTCATACACAAAGATACACCGTTTAATCGTTACACCGGGGCAATAGATCATCATAAGAATCTGGAATTAGCACTTAAAATGATTGCTGTTACACGCATATATCTGAGAGATGTCAATATTGCCTCAACTACAGCATTACAGGCAATAGATGCCTCTGGACGCGAGCTGGGGTTAAAAGCCGGTGCCAATATCATCATGCCCGTAATAACCGATGTAAAGTATCGTTCCAGTTACCAGTTGTATAATGGTAAACCGAGTCTTGATGAAAATGCTGAGCAGGTAAGAGATAAACTGGAAGAGAAAATCAAAGCAATTGGTGAAGAGATTGGCTATGGAGAATGGGGTGACTCTCCTCACTACAAACAACGCATAAAACGACCAGATAGCAGATTAAGCTCAAGCCCGCAGAATGACGATTGATAACAGAGCTCATCAGTCAGACTTCCGGTTAGTTTTTTCGGAAGAACTCATATAATTCAATTCTTTTAGAATCAATTCTGCCGTCTTTCGGCCAATGCCTTTAACCTGAGTCAACTCTTCGCTCGAAGATTTTCTCAAATTTTCTACCGAGCCGAAATGCTTCAGGAGAAGAAATCTCTTTTCTTTCCCTATTCCGGTGATACTATCCAGATCACTCTTTATAGTTCTGGAAGTCCTTCTTTTCCGATGATAACTGATCGCAAACCGGTGTGCTTCATCACGAATCTTCACCAATAATCTAAGAGCCGAAGAAGAACGAGGCAGGAAAAGAGGTTCTGTCGCATCAGGAATATAAACCTCTTCCATTCTTTTTGCCAGAGAAATCAAAGCTATTTCCGGATAAGCTTTCATTATAGAGAGAGCAGCATTCATCTGTCCCTTACCACCATCTACGATTATTAGATCCGGCCTGTTATCATCATTCACTTTTTTCATGTAACGAGTCAGGGTCTCCCGCATTGCGGCATAATCGTCCTGGCCTGTAACGCTGGTAATTCGAAAGTGCCGATATTCTCTCTTAAGTGGTTTGCCGTTCTCAAAATATACCAGAGATGATACAGTATCAGTCCCCTGAATGGTCGATATATCAACACAGATAATCTTTCTCGGCAGTTTCGGGAGAGCGAGTTTCTCTTTCAATTCCTGTACAGGGAAGATGGTTCTGCTGGCTTTTCTGAGATGACTGAGCCTGATGGTTTCCAGAAAATTAAAGGCATTCTTCCTGGCAAGGGAGATCAGATGTCTGTTCTCTCCTCTCCGGGGAATATGCAATCTGTTTCCCAACCAGCGATTCAGGCTATCGAAGTCTTCCGGTTCAACTGAAAGAAGAATCATTCCTGGCAGATTATCCAGTTTCTCGGCATAGTACTGATTAACAAAAGCACTTAATATTTCACCGATTGTAGCTTTCTCTACATTGTTCAATCGGTAGTTCTCTGTATTCAGTAATCTTCCTCCAAGTATCTTCAGCACTGTAACAACAGCGAGATTCTCTTCTTGATAGGGGGCTATGATATCACGATTCTTTTCGTCGAGGAAATACATCGTCTGTGTCTTCTGTATTCTTTCAAAAGCCTCTATCTGGTCCCGAAGAGAGGCTGCTTTTTCGAATTCCAGCTTCTTACTTTTCTCCTGCATCTCTGTGCGCATCGAGTTGATAATATCCCTGCTTCTACCGTTGAGGAATGATATTACATGATCTATGAGTTTTCTGTAATCTACCTGACTGATCTTCCCGATACAGGGTGCCGAACATTTACCAAGCTGATAGTTAAGGCACGGTTTTTTATATGCCGGCTTCCCGGCAGGAATATTTCTTTTGCAGGTTCTGACTGGTAACAGCCATTCTATTGTGCGTAAAATCTTTCGAATAGATGCCGCTTCGGTGTATGGACCAAAATACCTGGAACCGTCCTTTGCCAGATCTCTGTCGACCAGTATTCTCGGAAATGGTTCCTGGATTGTGACCTTTATAAAGGGGTACTGTTTATCATCCTTCAAATTAACATTGTAACGTGGCCTGTATTGTTTGATCAGATTGGCTTCAAGAAGAAATGCTTCCGACTCAGAATCGGTAATGATATAGTCGATATCGGCTATCTGGCTTATCATCTGGACGGTTTTCGCTTGATAGGGATCATCCTCTTTATGGTTATCAATGAAGTAGGATCGTACCCTGTTCTTCAGGACTAGAGCCTTCCCCACATAGATCACCTCACCCTTCCGATTCTTCATTAGATACACTCCCGGTGCATCAGGAAGCAAATTAATCTTTTTGCTTATCAACGACGAAATCTTCTCCATAAGAGTTCCTTAATCCCATGTATGTATTCTACTTTCAGTAGATATGTGCCCAGATAGTAAATAACCGAGCATCCAATAAGATATACCGAGATCTTGATTATCAGATCAAGTATGTTCTCGACCTTGAACAGGTTTGAAGTGAAATAAACAATAAGAAAGAGGATAAGGCTCATCAGGATTATTTTTAGCACATTATGACCAAGCCTTTTTAACTTAACTTCCGGTAGTTTTTTCTTCAAGACATTCATTAGAACTACATAGTGAACCAGCGAGGACAGGGAAGAGGCGAGAGCCAAGCCTGCATGCTGTAAATATTGCATCAATACTATATTAAGTATAATGTTGAGCAGAACAATCCCTGCTGATATCTTAACCGGAGTTTTGGTGTCTTTATTGGCATAATAGATTGGAATTACAGTTCTCGTCAGACTGTAGAAGACAAGCCCTAGTGAATAGAAGAGAAGAGCCCGATAAGTCATATCGAGAGCAAAAATATCGAACGCACCACGCATAAAGATCAGTCGGATAATATCCTTGCCCAGGACTACGAATAATACAGTGACAGGTAGCATTAAATATACAAGAGTAACCGTACTGAAACGGAGCGACTCTGACAGGTTTTTCCAGTCTCTGGCTGCAGTATAGCGTGAGAACATCGGCAGAACTGCAGAACTTGCCGAGATGCCGATTATCCCGAGTGGTAACTGCATTAACCTGTTGCCGTATTGCAAGGCTGCTATACTACCGGTGATCAAAAAAGAAGCGAGAATGATGTCTACTGCCAGATTCACCTCTCTGATCGCCAGTCCCACTACTCCGGGTATAAACCTTCGCCAGAGATCCTGTAGCCCCTGTCCTTTCATATTAAAATTTAAATGGATCTGATAGCCGATCTTCTTCAATAATGGGAGATTAACTATCGTTTGCAGAATTCCACCAAAGAGAACTCCGAAGGCAAGAACGGTTACCTGCTCTTCCTGATTACCCTGAAAGAGAAAATAAAAGGTGCCAAGAAAGAGAATCATACCGATGTTGAGCAGGGCAGAGGAAAGGCCAGGTATGAAGAAGTAATTATGAGAATTGAGTATAGAGATCAGAGTCGAGGAAAGACCAATGAGGAAAAGATAAGGGAACATAATCCTGGTTAACTTAACAGTTAGAGAATAGCTCTGTTCGTCAAATCCGGGAGCGAGGATCCTGGCAATAAGAGGAGCGAGAATGATCCCGAGAAGCGTTAAAAACGTAAGAAAAAGAGTCAATAATGATAGAATATTCAGAGCAAATTTGATCTGTTCACTGCGTCCCTTTTTTTGCTCCAATTCGTTATAGATTGGAATAAATGCTGCTGAGAGAGCTCCCTCCCCAAAGAGCTTTCGTAGTAGATTGGGAATCTGATAGCCAACCTGGAAGGCATCAGCAACATATGACGCTCCAAAGAATCCGGCAAATATTATATCACGAGCCAGACCAAAAAACCGGCTGATCAAAACTGCCAGAGACATAGAACCGATATTCTTAGCCAGTATCCTGTTAGCCATCATCTCTACTCTATTTTACAATAATCTCTTACAAACCATGCCCTAACACCGGGGGTTAACTATTTTATATATAACTCATAATGAAGTAGTTATGCTATGTAATTTAAAGTAATATGCAAACAATTATGCCTTATACCCTAACTAATCAAGAGACTTCTATGTTATCAATCAACCTTGTCTCGTCAAAAAAAACCGCTAAAGTAATGCGACAGCCCTTTTCTAACTGCGGGAGAGAGGTCAGTGTTCTGCTATCAACAACATCGACATAATCTATCTTGCCGCTTCTGTTTTCTATATACAGGCTGATCTCTGAAATTATCCTCTTTGAATCCACAACCCCTTTACGGTATGAGTCTCTGGCCTGGGTCAGTGCATGATATAGAGAAGCCGCATTTTTTCTATTTTCAGCAGAGAGATAACTGTTACGGGAACTCATAGCCAAACCATCTTCTTCTCTGACAGTCGGGCAGCGAACGATCTTTACCGGCAGATCTAGGTCTTCTACCATCTTTTCCAGGATAACTAACTGTTGATAATCTTTCTCACCCATAAACATATAATCGGGACTTACTAAGTTGATGAGTTTTAAAACTACAGTAGTAACGCCCCTGAAATGTCCTTTCCGGCTTTTACCACAGAGGAGGTTACTCATTCTATCCACCTCGACCCAGGTTAAATGATCCCGATTATATATTGATTTCTCCTCGGGTAGAAAGACAATATCAGTTTGCTCTGCAGCAAGTGATTTCAGGTCACGCCCATGATCTCGTGGATAACGGGAAAAATCTTCGTTCTGGCTGAATTGAGTGGGGTTCACATATATACTGACGATAACGATATCCGTTTTTTTTCTCGCCTCCTCTACCAGCTGGAGATGGCCTGCATGCAAATAGCCCATCGTTGGAACAAAACCTATAGTTTTCCCCGCTTTGCGTAACTGATATGCTTTATCTTGCATCTCTTGTTTAGTTTTTATGATTAACATCGGCTGGTCTCAGATTATCTTTTCTACTTTATTTTCTCTGTTCATAATCAGTATCTTCGGTTTATTCCTGTCGAGTTCTTCCTCATTCATCATTCCATAAACAGCAATAATGATCTGATCACCAGGATATGCTAATCTTGCTGCAGCACCATTAACACCAATAATCCCGCTGTCCCTTTCACCCTTAATGGCGTAAGTGGAAAACCTCGCTCCGTTGCTCATATTATAGACCTCAATCTTTTCAAAGGGCTTGATCCCTGCCTTATCGAGCAGGTCCATATCTATAGTAAGACTTCCTGAATAATCGAGTTTGGTTTCTGTTACTGTAGCTCGATGTATTTTCGCGATTAAAGCAGTTCTGAGCATATAACCTCCATTTATCTCTATTTTTCTTCCAAACATTTCAACTCTAAATACTTGTAAACCAATTTTTATCTCTGTCAATGCTAATTACATTTACTCTACCACTTCCCCTGATAGATTAAACTCGGATTTCTGGTTGATCTATCAAAGTTTTATCAGCCAGGTATCATTAGCCATACATTAAGCAGCCCTATAGTCGGCAGGGTTCCGACTGTAGATCTGCCTATAAGTAGAACAGGGATATAATACTCAGTCCATTATTGCCGTGCTCATTTTCAATTTTATTCCATCAGAAATAATTATCTGAGAAGAAACTGACAGAATTCGGCAGTTGGAGGGTCGAAAAAATATCTATACGACTCGCAGTCCTTTTGTGGGGAAAGGATTAAGATCAAGCGAAGCAAAGTCTCCGTTCTTATATTTATCAACTGCAGCTGCTCCGATCATAGCAGCATTATCCATACAGTACTGGAGATCGGGATAATATAGATTCGCTGAGATGTTAGCTGTCTCCTCCTGCATTAATCTGCGGAGGAGAGAATTTGCTGATACACCACCAGCCAGAACGACATACATGATGTTGTTATTACGGGCAAAGCGTAGAGTCTTAGTAACGAGAGGTTCAACAATAGCCATCTGTGCTGAGGCAGCAATATCTGCCAGATGCTCTTTTATGTACTCGGGATCTTTATCTTCGAGATAGTTGAGTACTGCAGTTTTCAGGCCACTGAAACTGAAATTGTAATTATCTTTTTTATTCATTCCTCTGGGAAACTTAACGAATTGCGGATTTCCCTCACTGGCCAGTTTATCAATAATAGGGCCACCGGGAAAGCCCAGGCCAAGCAACTTGGCAATTTTATCAAAAGCCTCACCTGCTGCGTCATCCTGAGTTCGACCAACTATCTTGAACTCTCTCTGATTGGAGAAGAATACCAGTTCTGTATGACCACCGGAAACCACCAGAGCAAGATAGGGTGGTACCAGGTGGGGATGTGTAAGCTTATTGGCATACACATGACCCAGCATATGATTAACGGCTATGAGTGGCTTAGACAGGCTATAAGCCAAGCTTTTGGCAAATGAGGTGCCGACAAGCAAGCTGCCGATAAGACCTGGATTGATTGCAACTGCTACAGCATCTATATCTTTGATAGTAATACCGGCTTTTTTAAGACAGTCAGCAACCAGGGGCATCAGATATTTTATATGAAGCCGGGAAGCCAATTCAGGGACTACACCGCCATATTGCTGATGGATATCCTGTGTCGAAGTCAGATTTGCCAGAACTCTATACTCGGAATCAACTACAGCAACCGATGTATCGTCACAGGAAGTTTCGATAGCCAGAATATTGAAATCACTCATGATGAAATATCTGCACCCTCTCCGGGGTAAATTCTACTAATTTGATATCGTCAGGTAATCTGAACTGAATATTCGCAAAGTCGTATTCGTAGTCTTCCGGGATACTGATATAAGCAGAGATCATCTGCGGTCTGATGCGTTGAATTCTATCGGCCGGTCCTTCGATTTTAACCGTCACTGCCTGGGGAATGATCATAGAAAGCTTCTCTTGCGGATAGTCAATATTGATCAGGGGAATTGTCCTGGTAATAATTGACAGGCTTTCCAGGGTGATTGAAACTACATCCGGCTTAATACCAAGTATGCCTTCAGGTATCTCCAGGTCAACAGTCAATCCGGCCGATTGTTCAATCATGTCTCTACTTAAGGGGACGGTTGTAATTGACGTTATCTCTGAGACGAGATTATTCGGCCCGACAATTTCGACTTCCTGGGGTTGAACTCCGACATTTCGCTGCTGGAAATAGAATTCGTCATCTTCGGTCATATATCTCAATTCAACAGAAACCTGCCGGATAATACTATGATCGATGACAACCGTTACTCTACGGTTCAGGTGAAATCTTAAACCCGTATTATTCTGTGGTTCATCAAGATAGAGATACTGTTCTGTTAGCGTCAGTTCATTATTGCCGAGACTCAGTTCGTTATAACTAATACTAAGATAATAAAGAGATTTGTTAAACCGGTAAATATCAATACCTCGTCCTTCGACTATTAACTCGATCTCTTCTGGATAAATTTCTGTTACCACCATATCTTCCGGTAGATCAAGGATTCTTATCTCTACAGGAACCTCAGAGCGATGTTCTCGAAAGAGGTTCTGATTGAACCAGATCACAAAAACGACGATCAGAACAATTAGAGGGACAAGTATCTTCTTTACACTCATGGTCTCTGACTCTATTATTGGGGATAGTGCTGTTTAACAATATTTTCGATAAAATCTTCGTCTGGTAAAAAAGGCTCAGTGATATGCCCGGTGCCAGTATTAACAGAATTCCATTCAGTTATTGTGTCTAGAGCATTCTGATTCCTTGCCCAGGCTCGACGGGCTACTCCACCCATAACATCCCAGGAGAGTCCCTTCTTTATTACATCATCTATCCTGGAGCTTCCATCGAGTACGATACCATTACCACCATTGCTGGCACGGCCAATACCAACACCACCACCATTGGAGAGGACAACAAGTGTCATTCCTCTGGCAATATTACCGCCAAAACAGTGGGTTGACATATCGGCTGTAATGTTACTACCATCATATATATTAGCTGTTTCCCTGAATGGTGAATCGGTTCCGGAAACATCATGATGATCTCTGCCGAGCATAACAGGACCGATGATATGTTTCCTCACCAGATCATTGAATTTAAGGGCAATCCTGACTCGTCCCAACTCATCTGCATAGAGTATCCTTGCCTGTGTACCAACAACCAGTCTGTTCTCATCTGCCGTTGCAATCCAATGATGATTATCCCGATCATTAGCATTACGTTTCGGGTCTATGCAATCCAGAGCTGCCTGATCAGTAATACGTAAATCTTCAGATTTGCCGCTCAAACAGACCCAGCGAAACGGTCCATAACCCTGATCAAAACAGATCGGACCCATTATGTCTTCAACATAGGATGGCCAGATAAAACCGTCATTGGTATCATTTCTGTTTTTCGCTATTTCTTTTACTCCTGCTTCAAATACGGAAGCCATAAAACTGTTGCCATAATCCCAGAAGAATGATCCTTTATCGGTCAGATTCTTAATAACGCTATAATGTCGCTGTAAAGATACATTTACTCTCTGTTTAAAGGCCGGATAATCGTTTTGCATCAAAATTCTGCCATCTTCATAGGTGAGGCCTACAGGGGTATAACCCCCTTCATATACAGCATGGCAGGATGTCTGGTCGGAGATCAACTCTATGTTTATCTCCTTCCGGTCAAGATATTCCAGAAGATCGACTATATTGCCGTGGTAGGCAATTGAGACTGCCTTCTTAGATTCCCTGTATTCTTCGATCAATCTGGCAATTTCATCAAGATTACTCGAGACTTTGCTTACCCAACCCTGAGAATGACGAGTTTCGATTCTACTTCTATCTACTTCAGCTATGATTCCTATTCCACCGGAGATCTCAATTGCTTTGGCCTGTGCTCCTGACATTCCACCCAGGCCAGAAGAGACAAACACAATACCTTTGAGATCCTCGTCCGGGGCTATTCCGAGATATTTGCGTCCTGCATTTAAAAGGGTTATGTAGGTCCCGTGAACAATACCTTGAGGTCCGATATACATCCAGCCACCTGCTGTCATCTGACCATAATTCGATACCCCTAAAGCGGCGAGACGATGGAAATTGTCAGGGTTATCCCATTGACCGATAATCAAACCATTAGTCGATATTACTCGTGGTGCGTTGATCGAAGAGGGGAAGAGGCCGAGAGGATGGCCCGAACTCATTACCAGTGTCTGTTCATTCGTCATTGCCTGCAGATACTTTTTGGTCAGCTGATACTGCATCCAGTTTTGAAAAACCTGCCCGGTTTCTCCATATGTAACCAGTTCATAGGGATAAAGAGCAACGTCGAAATCAAGGTTATTATCTATCATAACCTGCAGGGCACGCCCTTCAAGAATGCCTTTATACTCATCGATCGGTTTACCTTTGATATTTCCATCAGGACGGTATCTATACCCGTAAATACGTCCGGTGGTCATCAACTCTTCCAAAAACTCCGGAGCTATCGACTCATGGTGTTCGACCGGTATGTAGCGTAATGCGTTCTTGAGAGCTGTCTTTGTATCTTTTTCCGATAATTTAAAACCTCTATGGGGGGCTCGTCTTATACCAGGCTTAAATTTCTTCGTTTCAGGGATTGTTCTATCGATGCTGAATTCTATCACTTCATTACTCCTCGTATTTGTTTATGTTATGTAACCGGTTCTCTCAAATAGTTCGATCTCGCTCTCACCTAAATATAAATACTCATTGATCTTGTCGTATATCGCTCTTAAAACCTCAGCTGAAATTTCGTTGTTACCACCAACTTTTTGTTTCCTTAAAATGAAGAGTGTGTCGATATAAGAACACTTGACCTCCGGGAGAACATTGGGATCAATAGATTCACAGATGACGAAGGTTCGAGATTTGTTCAAACTTCCATGTGCCTTATTTGCATAGTGCTCGATCTTAATTAGGTCTTCATCATAAAGGTTCTTACAGGTATGGAAGATAAGAAGAGGAAAGGTTATCTCAAATTTCTGATAAGTCTTCCTACCACTGACGCGAAACTGAAAATCGATCTTCTGGGTCAATTGTAGTAGAGTGGGGGATTGTTTATAGTCAAAGCAGAGATCTTTCTCCATGATACTGAGATTATAAGGATTGAAGGTCAGATTCATACTGAAAGATTGCCGACCCCAAACTACCCCCTTGTTGCTCAATATCTTCTGATTGGCAAACAAGGAATTTATAAGATCATCCAGATAGAGAGCAGAGAGAATCACAGAGTTTTTGCGAAAGCCATTTTTTGTGTTCCGATTATATTGATATTTGGGGTTCTCCAGATGCTTGGTAAAGTTGGTCGTTGTTGCAGCAACAACCGGAAAATAATCCTCTTCTTCCGGTGACTTCGCCAGAGACTTCTCCAGTTTGCGGAGCTGAAGAGAAATCTCATTCATGTACATCCGGTTGACTATATTCTTCTCATCTTTCAATATTCTCTGTAATTCATTACGATAGTACATAGACAGTCCTTAAGATTTTTGTTCATCAATATATCAGAGACGATTTTGTCAATCATCTTTTGACTTTAACCTTCATACCAGATGGACTTCAATCAGTAAGTAAGCTATGATTTGAGTGAATGACCTGACTATTCATCTTTTGTCAACCAGCGGTATAAATTATAAGCCAGAATTAAGAAAATAATAATTAATACCCAGCGTATCAATGTTAGAATATCGTCAGATTCGTAAGATCTGATGATTGCGATCAAAATTAGAAGACAGATAGAGAGGATGAGTTGATAAAGACCTTCTTTCACACGTGTCTTTAGATTTTTGCTCATCATTTTACCTCCTGTAGATTGCAGTTTTCTGCGCTCGAACTTGAAGTCATCATTTATTTCTATATGATATTCAACATATTATCCTATGCTGTATTTTCTATGTCAATAAGTTTCCCGGGACTGAATAATTATATTGATTATAGATACTTACTGGCGGTTAACATTTCTCTGCAGGATTAGATAAAATGGTGCTTGACAGGACTAACAGTTGACAGGTTGTTTGCAGAGTATAAAAAATTCGGGTGATAAATATGGGAAGTATAGTTTTTACTGACCTTGATGGAACTCTACTCGACAATGAGTGGAAACTGAGCAGGAAGAATTACGATACACTAGTGTATCTGGGGAATAGAAGAGTTGTCAGAGTTGTAGTCACAGGTCGTTCTCTATACTCTGCAAGAAAAGTCCTGGGTGATGATTTCCCAATCGATTACCTGATATTCTCTACCGGTGCAGGAATTATGAACTGGGAAAAGAAGGAATTGCTGCTGGCACGTAATATCCCCAAAAAAACTGTAAGGGAGTATGCTGAGATCCTGATCGAGAATAAGATCAATTTCATGCTCCACCGGGAGATACCGGAGAGTCATTTTTTCTACTATTACGAAGGGAATGGTACACCACCCGATTTTCAACAACGGTTGGAACTATATAATCCGTTTGCTCAGCCATTCAATTACTCAGCACATGTACATCTACCTTCAACTCAGTTTCTATCGATTCTCCCTTCCAGTAAATTTACTGTGATCAATGAATTTGTGAGAAGTAAAGATCTTATGCTCTCAATAATCAAAACAACCTCACCCTTGCTGAATAGTTCACTCTGGCTGGAGATTTATGCACCTGAGGTTTCAAAAGGCCATGCAACAGATTATCTGGCTGCGATATTAAACTGCAAACAACAGGACTGTATGGTGATCGGTAACGATTTTAACGATGTAGATATGCTGGACCTGTCTGCTAGTAGCTTTGTCGTTGAAAATGCTCCTGAAGAATTGAAAAAACGATATCAAACAGTAGCAGCTAATGAATCAGATGGATTCTCTGAAGCAGTTAATTTGTGGTTAGAGAAGATATAAAAATCATACGAAGATAATGTTCAATCTTCTTTCCAATCTTCAGCAACTCTCCTTCCAGCAGTTTCGTTTACCGTCTGTAAGATTATTCCGCCTGTTATAAAAAAGAACATTATAGCTATCAATGACCAGCGTTGAGAGCCTGTTATCCTCGCTATCTCTCCATAAACAAGAGGTCCAAAAATCGAAGCGAGTTTTCCTGTCAATGCATAGAATCCAAAGAATTCTGTCATCTTGAGCGACGGGGTCAAGAGTGCAAGCATGGTTCTACTGCTTGATTGACTGGAACCAATAGCTATACCGGCCAGGACTCCCACAAAATAGTAATCCGTGACGTCGCGAGAGAAGAAAGCACCTAAAACTACAACTATCCAGATAAGGAGTGTAATCGTAATTGTCTTTTTACACCCAATGCGATCCAGAATATATCCGAAAGAAAAGGCCCCTAGTATAGAAGTCAATTGAGCGATGATAAAGTAAATAATCATCTGTTGTGGTGACATCCCGAACCTGGTTGCTCCGTAGATAGCAGCAAAACTGATTACTACAATAATACCATCGTTATAGATGAAGTAACTCACAATAAAGCGGCTCAGTTGTTTAAAACGGCTGATATTCTTCCAAGTATAACTTATACGGTTATAAGCAACCTTCAAATAATTAGTCCGTTTCGATGGTCTCTGGAATTCTCTCAACCAGAAGAAGGTAAAGAGAGCAAATATTCCGAAAAATAACCCAATTGCTGGATATACCAACCTGATATCAATTTCTACCAAATATAGTGCGAGAAAGAGAGATAGTAATCCCCCTACATATCCTACTCCCCAGCCCCATCCTGAGACTTTGCCCATATTGGAACGTTCAGTAATTTCAGGTAAAAATGAGTTATAGAAGACATTTGCACTGTTGTAACCGAAGTTGGCAATGATAAAAAAGAACATCCCTTTAAAGATATCACCTTCGGATACAAAATAAAGCAGGCTAGTGAAAAGTACACAGATATAGGTATTGATAAAAAGAAATTTTTTCTTCGATCTTGAATAGTCGGCAATAGCACCAAAAACCGGAGCAGATATACCGACCATGAGCATTGAGATACTGACTGCTCTACCCCAGAGAGCTGTACCTAACTCTTCTGAGCCTACTACAACATTCCGGAAATATACACTGTATATCACACTGACGATAATTGTGGTGAATGATGAATTGGCGAAATCATACATCACCCAGCCAAAAACACTCTTGTTTAAACTCATGTTCTGTCACCGATTTGCGCGATATCGATAAAGGGTAAATCCATGCTTTTATAAAGAGATGGGGTAGGAGTAGCAATGAAAATCTGATTGTTACTCCCCAGTGATTCGATTATTGATTTTGCCCTCTGTTCATCAAGATCTGCAAGGACATCATCAAAGATCAGTATCGTTGGATCCGATGAACTGATCAATGAAGCGAGAGATAGTTTCACTGCTATTGCAAGACATCGTTTCTGGCCATGAGAACCAAAACGATTAATACTACTTTTGTTGAGGATAAATTGATAATCATCGAGATGGGGGCCAAGAAGTGTTCTCTGATAACGTCTTTCGTCCTCTTCTAATCTTTGCATCTCTGACCGGAACACCACGAGGAGATCTTTATCAGAGCTATAGGGAAAAGAGAAGTTGCTTCTTATCTCTACTTCTTCAGAGGTATAACCGATACTCTCGTAATGTTTCTGTAAGCCTCTGTTTAAACTCGTAAGATATGAGATTCGCATATCGATAATTTTCACTGCGACATCCGTTAACCTAGTGTCCCAAGCCTGCTTCTCAGTTGACGAATATTCTGTCTTTAACAGGGCATTGCGTTGCTTCAATAACTGATAATAGCGCTTTAAGAGATCGATGTAGGCATATTCAGTCTGAGATATTGCCATGTCGAAAAATTGTCGCCTGGCTTTCGGTGGTCCTTCAATGAGATTTATATCATCCTGAGAAAAATAGACAATCTTCAAATATTTGTAGAGCTCGCTTACCCTTGCTAAACGTGAATTATTAACCTTTATCAGCTTACGGCCTTTTCTGTCCAGAGCAGCTTCTAATAGAAACTTCTTCCCCTTGTATATGAATACTGCTCTGATCTGAAAAAATGGCTGATTTACCCTGATAAGATCAATATCGGTTAACGATCTAAGCGACTTACCGTATGCACAATAAGAGATAGCTTCCAGAAGATTGGTTTTCCCTATTCCGTTCTTGCCGTAAAAAACACTCCCTTTATCATCAAAATCTAGATTTAGGTGGGAAAAATTGCGAAAATCGGTTAATTTTATCGATTTTATAACCAACTTATTTTAATCTCAACGGCATCAAGAGAAATACCGGATGATAGTCTTTGGGCTCTGGCTCATTGTATAGAATCACCTGATTGTTGATAAAGCCACCTTCCGGTTCTCCGAAAGTAATCCTTACCTTCTCCGATTCTAGAACATTCAGTACTGACAATATATATTTATAATTGAAAGCTATGGAAAAAGCAGGACCGGAATATTGATGATCTTCGATTACTTCTGTTGCATCACCCATCTCAGAATTTACTGAATAAAGGGTTATTTTCTCAGCAGAAATATCGAATTTTATACGGAAAAACTCTTCCGAAGCAAGGAGTGAAACTCTTTTTACCGCCTGTCTTAGTGTTGCCTTGTCCATTGTCAGTACATTTTTGTTATCTACTTTTAGTACCTTCTCATAGTCGGGAAATCTTCCAGGTATGATCTGAGAGATTAGAATATAATTGCCGTATCCGAAGATAATGCGATTAGCTTCAAAGAGTACCTTCAAATCAGGATTCTTCTCGTCTATAACCTTTTCAAGGAAAAATAGTCCTTTAGTCGGTATGACATGTTCCAAGTTCTCGGCTAGAACGATACTGTGCTCCTTCTTCACCTCAACTATCTTTTTACCATCTGTGGCAACCATAGTCTGAGAGTCGGGAGTGATTCGCCAATAAATACCGGTAAAAATCGGACGTGTTACCTCCTGCAATACAGCTATACTGCTAATATTGACCATCTTGGCCAGCAAGGGTGCTGAAACGGTAAACGCCTTTTCCAGATCGATCTCAGGCACTTGAGGGAACTGCATGTAATCAGCACAAAGTAAAGAAAAACTGGAATGACTGCAGCGTATTTTTAAATATTCGTTCTCCTGATAAAAGTTAATCGGTTTATCTTCCAGGGAGTTTACTATATCAGTTAAATTCCTGGCCATCACTGCAACTTTACCACTTTCCGCTACCTGGGCTGCTATCTTTACTACAACCGTAATCTCCAAATCTGTAGTTGTAATACGAAGTTGATTCTTCTCTGCGTCAGCTTCAATCAAAAAATTCGTCAATATCGGAGTAATATTCTTGGTAGGTACAATACCCTGTAAATGCTGGATATTGGAAAGCAATTGAGTTCTTTCTATCGTAAAACGCATGATATTTATCCTCTTTTTATAATTTTGTCGTTAATTAAGATAAAAGAAAAGCAAGAGTTAGACACCCTTGCTTTTCTTCTCCGTGATAGAAACTACTTAACTATGTCCTTCAGTTTTTTTCCTGCTCTGAAAACGGGGACCTTTCTTGCCGGAATCTTAATCTTTTTGCGTGTTTGAGGATTGATCCCATTACGAGCTTTGCGCTTGCTGACATCAAATGTTCCAAAACCGACAAAGGCTACTTTCTGACCTTTCTTCAATGAAGTCATTACTCCTTCCATGAAGGAATTTAATGCTGCCCCTGCAGCTTTCTTGGTGATACCAGCATCTGCTGCCATCTTAGCTAACAATTCTTCTCGTTTCATAATACCTCCTCATTTTTTGAGTACATTTCTAACTTCAAGATAGTGATAACTTTGTCAATCAAAAAATCGATCTCTGTTACTTTTTTTTCCTTAATAGAGCTAATTCCAGACAGTCATCAGATTCGAGAGTTTTGTAACAGCAGAATAACCAACAAGTTACGATGGCTGTCTCCTGGTTGACTGAAGCTCTGATTATCAGTCAAAAATTTCCTAAAATCTTAGCCAAAGCAGTGAGACACCTAACGAGATTCGTGATAACATAAGCTCATCTCTGTACAATAATTTATGCTCATACTTTAAATACTTTCTCATATTGCAAAATAATATAATGAACGATTAAATGTACATGGTAACTCAAGCATATTTTTTGTTTACTCAGAAATATATTACTGTATTATAGATGTCTTCAAATGCCCGTTATTTCAGTAGACGACTTCTATGTTTGAAAAAAAGTTTCGTAATTTATCGAAAAAGCTTGACAATAATACAAGGCTGTTTCTAATTGCTACGAGAAGAGAGATACTTGTATTTGCGAGCAAGAGATAGAAGTGATTTTTAATGAGTTTAGAAACTGGAGGAGAAATGGTTTCTAGAGATTTTTTTTCATTTACGTTAACCGTGAGAGCTGGAGCTCTCTTAGTAACAAGCTTTTTTAAATTTTAGGAGGTATATATGCATTGTGGTAAAAGTAAGTTAATCTTGATTTCTATCCATACCCTTTTGGCAATGTTTCTGGTCTTCAGCCTACATGCTCAATTCAGGGGAGGAGCTGGAACGTTATCTGATCCCTATCAGGTCGAAACCAGACAACATCTCGAAAATGTCAGAGACTATCCTGACGATCATTTTGTTCAAATAGCCAATATCGATATTAGTGAAGTAAGCAATTGGGTACCAATCGGAACCAGTGCTAATCCCTTCACAGGTTCATATAATGGCGATGGGAATGAAATTACCGGAATGTTCATTCACAATGAAGTACTAGGACCACAGGGATTATTTGGTGTTACGAGTAACGCTCATATCACAGATGTCGGATTGGTTGATATTTATATTAATACCCCGGCGAGCGAAGTTGGTGGTCTGGTTGGACACGCTATCAATACCATAATAGAAAACTGCTATAGTGTTTCTGGTGATATCGAATCAGAACGTTCGAATTTCTGGATTATTGCTCAGGATTCTAGTGTAGGTGGTCTAGTTGGTCTACTCCAGGGAACTCACAAAGTCAATGATCAATTTATCTCGGCGATAAAAAACAGCTATAATGAAGTGAATATTTATGGTAATGATCGTGTTGGAGGATTGGTAGGCAGTACAGCACCCTGGCCAGGAACAACTGGATATAGCTGGATATATCGTTCCTATAATGCTGGTGATGTTGTCGATAACGACAAAGTAGGTGGTTTGATCGGAATGAATGCTTACGGTAGCTTGATTGAAGAATCCTACAGTACTGGATTAGTCGATGGGAATGATCAAGTCGGTGGTCTTATTGGAGTAAATTATGGTCATGTACTTAACAGTTTCAAGGTATGTGATACCCCAATTTATGGAGATTATGTAGGTGCCCTAGTAGGCTTGAATCTTAACAATGGAATAATTGAGAACTGCTATAGTAATGGAATTGTAGTTGGTACAGGTGATGCAGAACATCCCGGTGGATTGGTTGGATACGGTGGACCTGGAGGTCCTCCTGGTGGTAATAGCTATGGTCAGGTGATCAACAGCTACTGGGATGCAGATATATCTCCCGGTCAATTCCCGTGGTACTGGCCCTATAATCCTGAAGTAACTGGCTATGCCAGAACTACTGAAGAGATGTCTCATTATCCTTATGCTGACAATACCTATGTAGAATGGGATTTTGATGAGATCTGGGAATCAAATGGACCGGGAACAAACAGAGGATATCCAACACTCCGTAATGTAAACTTTGAATATGAGTATTGCCCGGGATTACCTGTTGAACTGGCATCTTTTACTGCCACAATCCTGAATGTAGATTCTGTCAGCTTGTTATGGGTTTCTCAAACAGAGACCAATATGATTGGTTATCATATCTATCGAGGGACTACAAATTCTACTAATGAAGCTACAAGAATCACCAATTCAATAATTCCGGCAACGAATACTTCAAGTACACATAGTTATAGCTTTGTTGATGATAATCTCGCTATTGATCAGACATATTACTACTGGTTACAGTCTGTGGATCTTGATTTAACCTATCAATTCCATGGTCCCGTCACTGTCATAATAGAACAGGAACCTGAGATACCTAATCCTGTATATGTTACGTCATTGAGTAATCCTTATCCAAATCCAATGAATCCTTTCAACCCTGCTGCTACTATTCAGTTTAGTATGAGAGAAACCGGACGAATGGAATTGGCAGTGTATAATATACGTGGTCAGTTGGTTAAGAAATTCGTCGATGGTGTTCAGCCCGAAGGTGAATTCCAGATTACATGGGATGGCAGAGACAGCCAGGGGAGACCTTTGTCTTCAGGCATCTATTTCCTCCGTATGCAGACCGACAACTATCAACATACAAGCAAGATGATGATAGTTAAGTAAGAATTCAATAACAGACAACACAAAAGATAAAAGCAGGAGGCTCGATAAACAATGAGCCTCCTTTTCTTATGCAGTGAGAAGCTGACTATCCCTGGTAAATATTTCGAGAAAACAGTATTTAGACACTTAAAGACAAATAATCTTTGCTGTAATCATTTTATAGCTTATATTTTCAGTATTGATAACTAAGATAAGGAGTGAACAATGGAAAAAGAAGAAAGACAAGGAATGCCTTTATTAGGTGATCCAATGCCTTCGATGAAAGTAGTGACAACACGTGGACCAATGACCATACCGGATGATTTTTCAGGTAAGTGGTTTGTACTTTTCAGCCACCCGGGAGATTTTACTCCCGTCTGTACTACAGAATTTGTTTCTTTTCAAAAACTCTATCCCAAATTCAGAGAATTGAATTGTGAATTAGTTGGTCTGAGTATTGATCAGGTTTATGCTCACATCAAATGGGAAGAATGGATCAAAGATAATCTCGATGTTGAGATTGAATTTCCAATTATTGCCGATACAGGAGCTGTTGCAGAAAAATTAGGATTGATTCATCCAGGTAAAGGAACTAATACAGTCCGAGCGGTATTCATCGTAGATAACAAAGGTCTTATCAGAATAATATTCTATTACCCACAAGAATTGGGTCGTAATATGGAAGAGATTCTCCGAGCAGTCAAGGGGATGCAATTTGCTGATAAGAATCGTGTTGCCTTGCCAGCTGACTGGCCGAAAAACGGATTCCTGGAAGATAGAGTTATTGTACCTCCAGCTAACAGCATTCAGGCTGTTAAAGAAAGAAAGCAAAAAGCAGAAGCTGGTGAGTTCAAATGCTATGACTGGTGGTTCTGCCACAAGAAAATATAGCATTCGATTAATATATATCTAATCCTAGAATAATGCCCGCCGTGCAAAACTCAATTGTCCGGCGGGCTTTTTATTTGTACTGATCATTTTATTTTTACACAACTCTTAGAGGACTTCACCTCAAGCTTTTTACTCTCAGTTATACGGCTTGACAGAAAGCGACCAGAAATTAAACTGCATTTAGTTAATTTTGTCCGAATACGGCATTATGAGCGAGGTTACGGTGAAATCAATAGATTCTAAAGCTCTGGAAGCTAACTTGGTTTTAACAAAACATGATGTATATGATCTGCCCGATAATCATGAATGGCTCCTCAAACAATCAGAAGAATATTACGGGATTCATCAAAGAACGAAAAACTTTTTCAAAGAACTGTATCATCCATATTTGAATGTCCAATATGTAATTGATCTGTTTCAACAAACAATCCTTAATGATCTGTGGTTTTATTTTCAGCTAGGAGAGAGTACAAGAGCGTTACAAGAGATCCTGAGATTGTTTATTGCGATTAACAAACTAAAACTGGAAACTGCACATAAAAAGCGTCTGTTAACAAGTTACTTAGATTTTGTTGAGTCACTTGCTCAGAACAAACGAGATGAATTAATTGATGAAGCTATCAAGTATCTGCTGGACTGGAGTAAGAGAGAGCATTTTCTCTTCGCTTATAGTGGTGCGAAATGCCGTAAGACAGCTTTAGCCTTGCAAACTAATGAAAGGATATCAAAGTTGATGTTTGGTTTTGTCAAAGTTCTCTATCGTAACAGTCTCGAATACTGGGAGGAGAACAGCAACACTATCGAATGGCTTATCTCTCATAACATAGCTCAAAATCAATATGAAAAACTAGACCCAGTTCTGGGTAAGACTTTTTATGACAATCAACGGTCTAAATTAGAGAGAGCAAAAAGCCTGGATGATTTATCAAAGATTCTATCATATCAGGATATTGTCAGCCATTATAGACAGGCAATTGACCTGTTTCTTACCCTGTCCGATAAAATTCAGTATATCTTTTATCTCTTAAGTCTGGATGGTATGGCCGATATATACGAATTCCTCTTATGGGATCTGAATAAATTCTTAAGTGAGATCAGTACTATGGATTCAGAAGAGGCGAGAACAATAATCAATGCTGTATTCAAAAAGCTTCAAGATTTCCGTTCAACTCATCCATCAATAGTACTTGATTGTGTCCTGACAATAGGGAAAGCAATATCTAATACAGAAAATGATAACCTGTTTCAGGAAAGTATCGACCATATTGTTAACATCGGTTTCATTGGCCCGGGCAAAGTAAAGATAGATGATAACTGGCAAATAAGCATTAATAAGAACCATCTGAAGAATATACGAGCCTGGTTCACACTAATCAGTATCGATCCTCTTCGTTTCAAAGATCTTTTAGCAGCTTTAACCGTTGACTTGATTCAGAAAGGTGTCTTTGTTTTTGATACCGATTTGTTTCAAAAAGATGTCAGCAATTTTCTTAATTCCAATATCGAATCTTGTTACATACAAGTAAAGCATCTATTAAGGCTCTTCCCGGTTTTCTTCAATGAAATCGGGGCAGAGGGTGAAATCAGGGAACTGACAACAAATATTGACGAAATGACTAACCGGAATGATCGATTGATGCACTATCTGCGCAAACAGGTCCACATAGAGAGTAATAACACGCATGTTTTGCTGACCGAAAAGATCATTCATTACTGGTATGATCTTGATGCCAAGCACCTGAAAAGTTTGATTCCTAAGGATGTTCTCGAGTATGTAAAACAACGAGATGAACTACAAACCGATACGCATGAAGAGTTCAATGATTTTCTTAAACGCAAGAATCTAAAGATAGATAGTTTGCTTCAGCTACCCAAACAGGAATTCGTCAAGTTATTCAAACAGGAAAATATTGAAGAGAACGTCAACCTGAGGAGAATATACTTGCTGTGCAAACTCTATTATCTGCTGCTGGAGAAATATCATTTTGATAGTTTCGATGTTATCCAGATCTTAAAACGATCTCAATTCTATGCCCAGAAAGATTATGTTCGCTTTTACCGTTCGCTACTGCGAAAAGATTATGAGAGTGGCATCTCTTTACTGTTTGATTATATTAGTAAATTGAACGAAGTGATATTGGATCCCAAGCCGAGCTCAGGCTGGGAAAATATATATCATAAAAGACATATAGCTGCAGGTATTCCTTCTGTTTACGGCCAGTACAGAGAGCCAAAATTCGAAGCTATTGGTCTTATATTCAGAATGGAATCGGTCATAGGAAGACTGATAGAGAGATATATAAAACAGATAAATCTATCTTATATTACAGCTAAGACCCTGAAAAGAATTATTAGAGTTCTGGACATCTTCTACAGAGGATTACAACTTGAAAACATCAATAATGAAGGATTACACTCCACGCTCCATATGCTAAAATTCGGTTACAGGATCACCAATCTCTCCATTGGTCAATACATAGACATATTCAACCGGCTGAAAGACAGTATCAATGAGATTATTAACGAATATTACTACAGGTTTTATGAGTATACACTCTACAAACATATCCATAATTCTCTTCCTGTAAAAGCTGCAGCTAGCACATCAAAGAATACGAATACTGAGAAACAGGTATCTCATTTCAAGGAACGCAAGGCAGAAGAATTCTATAGAGAACTACTGTCCTCTTCATTTCTGGTCCAGGAGATGGATGGTTTTGTTTCCCAGATACTGACATCGCTCAAGTCAATGGTTGATATGTTCACCCGCGAACAGATCGATAAAGTAATGTCTTATGATCCTGATATGCTTGTCGTCTCTCTCACAGAAAAAAATCTCAGATGGGATAATCAGATACTACTTGGTTCTAAAGCTTATTTCCTGAGAAGAATGCACAATTATAATCTCCCAACCCCTCCTGGTATCGTTGTTACTACTGAACTATATAGACATCGCTCAGTAATCCGAACACATCCTCAAATTCACATAGAATATGAAGAAATGATTCAGCAGAACGTAAAGAGATTGGAGGGATTAACTGGCCTTAAGTATGGAGACTATAAAAAACCACTGTTATTATCAGTAAGATCAGGTGCTCCTATGTCCTTACCGGGAGCAATGAATACTTTCTTGAATGTCGGTATGAATGATGAGATCACAGAGAATCTAAGCAAGCAGAAGAATTTCGGCTGGACTGCCTGGGATTGTTATCGACGTCTTATTCAGAGCTGGGGGATGTCCTATGGAATACCTCGTGATGATTTTGATAATTTGATGTTAAAATACAAAAAAAGGTTCAACATAGCTCAAAAAACCGAGTTCAGTCCCGTTCAGATGAGAGAATTGGTATTTGATTACAAAAAGATTCTGGAGCAGTACAAAGTAAAGTTCGAAGAGGCTCCATTTCAGCAACTTAAATCAGCCATAGTTAATGTACTGGACTCCTGGAATTCTGACAGAGCTAAATTATACAGACAAAAATTGAATATTGCCGATGATTGGGGAACTGCTATAATCATTCAGAAGATGGTTTTCGGCAATATTAGTCTAGAATCTGGTTCAGGCGTACTGTTCACTTACTCAGAACGGAGTAAAAATCCCGGTATTAACCTTAATGGGGACTTCACAATCTGCAGCCAGGGTGAAGATGTAGTTGCCGGACTTGTCTATACATTACCCATATCTGAAGAACAAAGAAAAACTATGAGTTCCCAGTCAAAACAATCTACAGAATCTCTGGAAAAACTATTCCCACAGATCTACAACCGTCTGCTACGTTATGCGCATAAACTAATCGAAGAACATGGCTATCCCCATCAAGAGATCGAGTTTACTTTTGAAGGACCGACGGAAGATCAATTGTTTCTCTTACAGACCCGTGATCAGATCATACGCAAAAAAGAAGAATATACCGTATTCAATCTGAATGATAAGGAATACAGGATGATCGGTAACGGTATCGGTATCAACAAGGGAGCAATCAATGGACATATTGCTTTCTCTCATGAAGATATAGAAAAACTGAAACAAGAGAATCTTACCCCTTTGATATTGGTCCGTCCCGATACAGTTCCTGACGATATGGATCTCTTATTTGAATGCCAGGGATTACTCACTTCCAGAGGGGGAGTAACCTCTCATGCAGCAGTTACTGCTTCACATCTCGGCATTATTGGTATAGTCAATTGTCGTGATTTAATCGTCAATGAGGCTCAATCATATTGCACGCTTGGTGATTTGAAACTTAAGGCTGGTGATAAGATTGCCATAGACGGTAATAGTGGCAACATATATCTTGGCCATTATCCGATAGAACACATTAATTACTAAAAAAGATAAAGGAGTATAATCATGAACGTGAGTATGCAGAACAAAAAATTACTCGGAATCAATGGTATGGGTAGAATAGGCAAACTCCTGTTATGGAATCAAATCAGGCTAAAACAATTTGATGGTCTCGTGGTTAATCTTGGGAGAGATGTTGGGAAAAAACTGGATGATTTAATACAGATCATTGAAAATGACTCGACATACGGCAATTTAACAAAATTCCTCTATGGTTTCGGCGGAAAGAAAGCTGAGATTAGAATCCTGGATGAAAACATCCCACTACTGGAAATTGATGGGATTATAGTTAAATTCCTGAGAAAATCACGGGATCCGAAAGATATTAACTGGCTTAAAGAGGGGGTATCAATTGTTGTCGAATGTACTGGCGGTTTTTCTGATCCAACCGTCACAACCAATTCTTCAAAACCTTGTTTGCGAGGTCATCTTGAAGCGGGTGCACTAAAGGTTATTCTCTCTGCACCCTTTAAGATTAAGGATCCCAGCCAGAGCAAACCTCATGATTCTACAACTATGATTTACGGTATAAATCACTCTCAATACAATGCCCAAAAACATCATGTTATCTCGGCCGCCTCCTGCACTACTACTGGTCTTGCTCATATGATGAAACCATTGTTAGATACCAGAGAGACATCGCAAATTCTTACTGCCTCAATGTCTACTATTCACGCGATGACAAATACACAGGCAATTCTGGATTCTGTACCTAAAGCAGGTAGTTCTGACATGAGAAAAAACAGATCGGTCTTTAATAATATCATCATCACTACTACCGGCGTTACTAAAGCCCTGGAACAGGTAATTCCAGAAATATCAAATATCGGTTTTATTGCTGATTCAGTGAGAATCCCTACTAATACAGTATCTTTAATCAATCTTAATATCACTTTCCACTCCGAGACAGACCAAAATAATGAACCGAAAATCACAAGAGAGTTCATTAATGATATCTACAAAAAAGCTGCCAAAACCTCTCAGAAGGACCTCCTGGTATATTCCGACAGGCAAAATGTCTCGAGTGATCTGATAGGTACTATGGCAGCGTGCGTAGTGGAAGGATGTGAAACCCATACACGAACCGGTTTTATTTCTATACCCAGGAAGTCACTCAATACCCTTGGTATAAAGGATGCCGATAATCTGAAATTACCAGTAACACATGCCAAGCTTTTTGGATGGTACGACAACGAATTGGGCTCATATGTCTATTCTCTCAGTAAATTGATAAAACATATAGCTGATAATACTCCTTTATAATGAACTGACATCAGAAGCTGTTATATTTAAAATCAGAGTAATATTGCTTGACTCTGCCAGCCTATTAAATTATATGCGCATAGACTTAAATTAATGAGGTGATTGTGAGTTCTGCAACTGATACAGCAAGAATTTTTAAAGTATTATCGGTAGAGACAAGAGTTAAAATACTGGAACTCTTGAAAGCTAATTCTCTCTGTGTTAATGCCATATCCGAGCTTCTGGGAATTACTCCAGCTGCTGTATCTCAGCATCTCCGTATTTTAAGAGATACTGATATAGTAATCTCGGAGAAAAAAGGCTATTATGTCCACTATCACGTAAATACCAGAACTTTAAAGAGATGGCGTGAATTAGCAGTAAGACTACTTGATAGCGAATAATGATTCCATCGAAGCACTTTGATGACCAGTGAGAGAATATAAGTGAAGAAGTAATATGAGCAAAAAGAACAATAGTTGTCATAATCCGGAAAGACTAAAACCTGTTTCTATAAGGTGTAGTCCCGAGCAGGTTACAGAATTTCACGGAGACCAGAAAGACCATTCTTATAACAGTAATGTTAACGATACATCCAGATTTGAGGACAAAATAAATAGGAGCGAGAAAATACGATAATGAAAATACCAGAGCCAGTGGCGATTAATGCTCGCGGTTTACATAAGCACTTTGATAATGTTCACGCTTTATCGGAGATTGGATTTGATGTATTCAAGGGAGAGTTATTTGGTTTTCTCGGACCAAATGGTGCCGGCAAAACTACGACTATAAACATTCTGACCGGTTTAGCTCGTCCGGATTCAGGAAGAGTGAGTATCGGAGGTATTGATTGTTCAACAAACCATCGCGCTGCTCAGCATCTTATCGGGGTAGTACCCGACGAGAGTAATCTGTATCCAGAACTGAGCGGTTTCGAGAATCTCACTTTCTGTGCATCTCTATATGGGCTAAAAAAGAAAGAGAGGGAATCAAGAGCTCATGAATTGTTAACAGAATTCGGTTTATTGGAAGCAGCAGAACGTAAGTTTGCCGGTTATTCAAAGGGTATGAAAAGAAAACTGACCATAGCAGCGGGAATTATTCACCATCCCGATATTCTTTTCCTGGATGAACCGACAACAGGAATAGATGTTGCCTCGGCCAGACAGCTCAGGAATCTCATATCAGAGTTACATTCGTCGGGTACTACGATATTTCTAACCACACATTACATTGAAGAGGCAGAGAGACTTTGTGATCGAATTGCTTTTATAGTATCGGGACAGATTGTCAAGATAGATAGAGTCGAAAATCTATTACAGACAGTACAGGGCAAACATATTGTACATATATCAATCGGTTCAGATGGGGCTGATATAGAAGAGAAACTCATCTCTGCATTCGGTTCTCATAGATTCTCATTTATCGATAAAGCGAATATTCATATCGAATCAGAAGAGTCAATTCCGGTAGGTTCTATAGTGCGTTTTCTTGAAGAGCAGGGGGTAGAGGTTACCGAAGCAAAAAAAATCAAACCCTCACTGGAGGAAGTTTTTGTCAGAATTACCGGCATCGAAGCTGACGCAATGAGAAAAGATAGGGCAGGGGGTGGTAAATGAAGACCTGGATCGCCTTATGGAATATCTTTGTTAAGGATATGCGAACTTATTATCTGAAACCGCCCAATGTTAGCTGGGGTATTATCTTTCCCCTTGCCTGGACAGGAATGTTCTTCATTAGATCGGGTAGTGGCCTGGATGATTTATATACCATACTTCCTGGAGTTGTAGCAATATCAATACTCTTTGGAACAACTTCTATGCTTGCTGTTACTGTTACTTTCGAGAAAAAAAACAGGTCCTTTGAAAGGCTTTTACTCGCTCCAATTTCTCTGGAATGGTTGATGATAGCAAAAACCAGCGGAGCTATTCTCTTCGGTATTGTTAATGCCTTTGTGCCAATCTTACTGGCTTCATTTATAACGGATCTGTCACCTATATTGTGGAGTGTTATCATTCCGACAATAATCCTGATCTCAACAACATCTACGCTACTAGGGTTATTCATTGCTGTTGCTGTAAGTGAGGTTTTCGAAGCACAGACTTTTTCAAACTTCTTTCGTTTCCCAATGATTTTCCTGTGTGGACTATTCTTCCCAATCAGTCAACTACCGTTTTTTCTACAACCACTATCCTATATATTACCTATGACATACGGGGCCGACTTGCTCCATAATGCGATTAACAGAGGTAATATACTCCCATATTACGTGAATTTGATCGTCCTGGCAGGGTTCTCTATCTTTTTATTTATGGCCAGTCTATACAATGTCAGACGGCGCTGGATAATTTAAACAGAGACATTTATTGAGCAACTGCTATTTATCTTGTCTTTTCCCACAAAGTAACCTCCGGTGAGTCCTATAGTCGGTGGGGTGCCGACTATATAGCTGCTCAGTGGTAAATTTAAGTAATGCTCTTCGTTAATTAATTGCCTTGACACATAAGCTGAAAATAAAATGCATACTTCATTGGAGTAGAACATTAAGAAGTTGGAGGTAATAATGAAAATAATGGACGACCTGTATTATTCAGAGACTCATGAGTGGGTTAAAGTAGAGAAAGACGTAGCATATGTGGGAATTAGTGATTATGCGCAGAAGGAATTAGGTGATATCGTTTATATTGACCTTCCCGAAGTAGGGAGTTCTGTATCCGCTGGAGAAGAGATCGGATCTATAGAATCAGCTAAAGCAGTAGTGGATTTTGTAACTCCTGTAAGTGGCGAGATACTTAAAGTCAATGATGACGTTCTGGAAAACGTATCTCTTGTAAATGAATCTCCATATGAACAGGGTTGGCTACTGAAACTAAGATTGTCAAATCCTGATGAGATCGAGACCCTTCTTTCTGCCGGAGAATATCGCAAACAATTCAGTGAGTAATTCCTGATATGACAAATACTGAATACAGAAGGGAAAACTTCCTTATTGTTGTTTCTGCACCATCAGGTGGCGGGAAAACTACCATCTGTAAGGCCATTCTTACAAGAATGCCTGAAGTTGTTTATTCAGTATCATATACCACAAGAGAACCCCGTAAGAATGAAGTTGATACAAAGGACTATTTTTTCGTCAGTGAGGAGCATTTCAGACAGTTGATCAAGGAGAACGATTTTTTGGAGTATGCCAGAGTTCACAGCAACTGGTATGGAACATCTAAGTCGTTTATCCTTGACAAGTTTGCTCAAAAAAAACATGTAATTATGGATATTGACCCTCAGGGAGCAGAAGCAATCGTAAAAAGCAATGTCGATGTTGTAACGATTTTTCTGTTACCACCTGATATGCAAACCCTGGAAAAGAGGTTGAGGGAGAGAGATACTGATAATGAAGAGACTATATCTTTGAGACTCAAAAATGCCCGCAAAGAGCTGGAGAGTCTGAAGGATTACAATTATCTGGTTATTAATGATAATCTGGAAGTTGCTATAAAAGATGTCGAAAAGATTATCAAAGCCGAGGAGAATAGGGTAACTCGTTACCAATCTCCAATAGATGTGTTTTATGGAGGTAAAACTAAATGGAAAAAAGACCTATAGTAGAATCCTTTCTGGAAAAGAACAACATGGACTATTTGTATCTGTTGTTGTGTAACCTAGAAGCTAATCGCTTGAATTCCCTTCCTTACTCAATTAAGAAGTCCTTTCCTAAAAAGATAACGGAAATTGCCCTGGAGAACGTAGCTAAAAATGAGATTCCAGACTTCATAATTGAACAAGAGGAAGAGATAGATATGGATGAAGAATAATTGATTGATGACACGGAAATCTCTGCAGCAGTATTTAGAATTATTAGAGAGCTCCGGTATAGATGAGCTCTATTTACCTGAATATGATATTGACTCAAGAGAGAAAGCTGAAAAATTAGCGAATAAACAGGAGAATTACCGTAATTGTCAGAAATGTTCCTTACATAAAAATCGGATCAATTTTGTCTATGGTACTGGAAATCCAGATGCCAGGCTGATGCTGATCGGAGAGGGTCCCGGCTCAGAAGAGAATAAGCAGGGGAAACCATTTGTAGGGAAAGCAGGTCAATTACTGACAAAAATGCTTCTGGCTATCAACCTCCAGAGATCTGAGGTTTACATAACCAATGTCGTAAAATGCCAGCCACCGGGTAATAGAAATCCTGCCCCTGATGAAGTAGAACAGTGTCTTCCCTATCTTAGAGAACAGATTGAAATCATTTCTCCAAAGCTTATCGTATTACTTGGTAAGGTTGCAGCTGTGACACTCTTTGATGTAAAAGAGCCGATGACTATCTTAAGACAGAGACGTTTTAACTATGAGGGTATCGAGACATATGTCACTTATCATCCTGCAGCCCTTATATATAATGCATCATTGAAGAAAGAATCCTGGAAAGATTTACAGAAGATACGCGACATTTATAACAGTATTGAAAAGCAATCATAATAGTAATTTCTATTTAAGGTAACACATTCGGTCTGGTTATACCGGTGAGAGGTTATTTGACAAATTTTACAGGAAAACAGAAAAAATCAAGCGGTGCAGTTTTCAACAAGAAAGCCCATGGTTTAAGAAAGTAATAAGGAGAACAGCCTTGAGAGAGTCAACAGAATTGACCCCTGTAACAGCGAGAAGCTTACCATATGATGAGTCTGCTGAGGCAGCAGTTCTATCTGCAATAATGAACGATTATACTACTGTAGCAAAGAGTATTGTTCAGATTAAAGAGGAGTATTTCAACAAGCCTCAGCATAAGGTTATCTTTCGTGCTATGCGGAATCTGTTTGAGAATCAGATGTCAATTGATACCATCACTCTGCAAAATCAACTTGAAAGTAGTGGACAGCTTGAGAAAGCTGGTGGTAAAGAATATCTTTCACAGTTATACGACTATGTTGTCAGCGGTGCTCATTTCGATTATCATGTTAAAATTGTTACCGATAAATACCTTTTACGAGAATTGATCCTGACTGCTAATAAGATAGTTCAGAAAGCTTATGAAGGGGATCTCCCTACCGAAGATCTGATCGATTACGCAGAAAACAATATATTCAAGATTACCGAGACTTCAAAGATGCAGGGTTTTGTCAGAGCAAGTGACCGAATGACTGAAGTACTCGAGCGGATCGAAGATATAATGAAGAAGGGTGGCGTTGGAATCGGCGTCACAACAGGCTTTCATTCTCTGGATAGAGTTATTGGCAGTTTCAGACCAGGTCAACTTATTGTTATTGCTGCCAGGCCAGGAATGGGTAAATCAGCCTTTGCTTTAAACATTGCCCTTAATACTGCTCTCCGGCAAGATACAGAAGTTGGTATATTTACAATGGAGATGTCAGTTGAAGAGGTGCTACTCCGTATGATTAGCACTAAATCTATGGTATCAATGGATAATATGCTCACCGGACATGGTCTCGACCAGGTTAAAAGGAGGGGTATCATCGAACAGGCAGAGAAAATCAGCAGAATGAATATCTTTCTCGATGATATCGGCACCAATACTCCTCTTGATCTTCGTGCCAAGGCGAGAAGATTGAAAGCAGAGCAAGATGGGCTGGGGTTACTTATTGTTGACTATATGCAGTTAATGTCTTCTCCTAGGCGCAGTGTGGAGAACAGGCAACAGGAGATATCAGAAATATCCCGTAGTTTAAAAATTCTGGCCAAAGAGTTGCACGTTCCCGTGATAGCACTCTCTCAGCTAAACAGAGCTCTGGAAAACAGGGAAGATAAAAGGCCGCGGCTATCCGATCTTCGTGAATCTGGTGCCATAGAGCAGGATGCGGATCTGGTTATGTTTATATATCGTGAGGCAAAGTATAAAAAGACAGAGGATAATGCTGAAAAAGCTTCTATAATAATAGCAAAGAATCGTCATGGTAAAACGGGTGAAATAGAGATGAGATTTGTTGAAGAGAATACAGCTTTTGCCGATCTGGAAAAGTAACGTCAAAAATGAAAGAGAAATCTCTGTTAATCAAGACTGCCTATCAAATAGGCAGCTATGTATCTTTTACTGCTGCTGTTTTAGTCAAGATACCTCGGATTTTTAGACGTTTTTACGAGTTCACTGATCAGTTAAAAAAAATGGGTTACGACTCAATCTTATTGATAACTGTAACTTCTGGCTTTACAGGGCTTGTTACAGCTGTACAGGCTTCCTATCAAACACGTGGCTACATCAGCAGAAACTTAATTGGGGTCGTAGTGGGAAAAAGCACTATGACTGAATTAGCTCCAGTATTGACAGCATTAGTACTCTCAGGAAAGGTAGGTGCAGCAATAGCGGCTGAAATTGGCACTATGAAAGTAAGTGAGCAGATTGATGCAATGAAAAGTATGGGGGTTGACCCATATGATTATCTCTATCTACCGAGAATGATTGCCGGTATTATTGTCCTTCCGCTTCTTACAGTTTATGCTAATCTTATCGGTATTTGTTCTGCATTTATCGTTTCGAATATCAAGTATGATATTAACATCTACACCTTCTTCTCCAACATAAGGCATTATTTCGATCCGATGGATCTTTGGGGTGGCCTGATCAAGACCTTTTTCTTTGGTATGATAATTACATCTATTTCCTGTTATATAGGAAGCAGAACAGAAGGTGGAGCAGAGGGGGTAGGTAAGGCTACAACTTTGACTGTGGTATATTCTTCAATCCTGATATTATTGATGGATTTCGTGGTAGCTGCTGTCCTGTTCGGGGGTTAATAATCAACGATAACTATAACTCATGCTTAATAACAGACTTTTTTGTAGATTTGCTCAAATCAGTATGATAGTTCATTAATTTCGAGAAAAAATGAGGAGAAAGATGAAGAGTAGGTACTTATACCCCCTGGTTTTAATTCTTCTGCTAATTTCGATATCCTGCAGAGATCGAGAAACCGGACGCCGTTCAGAGAGAGAAGATGATATACTAAAGATTTATACTTATGATAGCTTTGTAACCTGGGGCCTGGCAGATCTGACTATACCGGTATTCGAAGAGCAAGAGGGTTGCAGGGTAGTAATTGAGAGTGTTGGTGATGCTGGGAACATCGTCAACCGTTTGATTATGGAGAAGAGAAATCCTCAGGCCGATATTGTTATTGGTATAGACAATACAATGATGAATAGAGTTTTATTCGAGGAACTTCTGGTCTCTTATAGATCAGAAAAGCTGGCTGATATTCGTGAAGTATTACATTTTGATGAAACTTATCATCTAATACCGTATGATTACGGCTATTTTGCCTTTGTTTATGATACCCACGAAATAGAAAACCCTCCAACTACTTTCGGTAACATTCAGGATGGTATATGGAAAAATAAACTGGTCATATCAGATCCTCGCACTTCAAGTCCCGGTTTAGGTTTGCTCTTCTGGACTGTTGCTGCTTTCGGTGAAAACGGCTACTTACATTTCTGGCGTAGCGTTAAAAATAACATTCTTACAGTAACCTCGTCCTGGGATGAGGCATACAGTATGTTCCTGGCAGGAGAAGTTCCTATAGTATTGAGTTATTCAACCAGCCCTGCATTTCATATAGAGCTTGAAGGTACTGATCGTTATCGGGCTGTTATACCGATTGAAGGGGGGTTCATGCAGATCGAAGGGGCCGGTATTGTTAGAGATACCCCCAATCTATTACTAGCTCAGAAATTCATCGATTTTATGCTTTCAATCGATTTTCAGAATCATATACCTGAAACTCAATGGATGTATCCGGTTAATGACAAGGTAATATTACCTGAGTCATTTAACGATCTTCCTACTCCGGAAATAATTCTGAATAATGAGTTAGATCTTGCAAATATTGATACTTCTACAAGTGATCGATGGTTGACACGATGGATAGAGATAATGATAGAATAAACTTTCATATTGCTCTCTTTAACCCTGAAATACCGGCCAATACAGGTAACATTGGTAGAATCTGTGTCGGGTGTCAGGCAAAGCTTCACCTGATCAAACCGATAAAATTCTTGCTGACAGATAAATATCTCAAGAGAGCTGGATTGGACTACTGGGAGCATCTTTTATTGGAGAGTCACGAGAATCTGGAGAATTTCTTTACAAAATACCGCTCCAATAATATCTACTTCTGTACTACTAAAGGAAAACATAAATATAGTGATATAGCTTATAATAGGGGCGATGTGTTTCTGTTTGGCCCAGAGACAAGAGGTTTGCCAGAGGAACTGATAATGTCAAATCCGGATAAGACTATCAGGATACCAATGACCGATAAAATCAGATCCCTCAACCTGGCAAACAGTGTAGCAGTCATTCTCTATGAAGCATGGAGACAGACAGCATTTCAATGATGATTGTTTATTGTTAGAGCAGATAGTATAAGTCCCGAAAAAATAAAGGAGGTCGATTATTATGCTTCAAGGTTCAATTGTAGCTCTGGTTACACCATTCAAGAATAATGATATTGATTATAATGCAGTAGATCGCCTATTAGAATTCCATCTCGAGAACAAGACAGATGG
>Ga0334892_1000741_pt1 | contig 35110 bp, 35 predicted proteins | sample GraSluR3_MG_4_FD_207213 | JGI IMG/M metagenome (GOLD analysis project Ga0334892, IMG submission 207213) | Sludge microbial communities from methane-producing bioreactor in Wageningen University, Netherlands - Granular Sludge_15_04-R3 | ecosystem: Engineered > Bioreactor > Anaerobic >...
GCTTGCGAGATATGCTGATCAGATTGTTGTTATGTCTTATGATTATCATGATAGAAGCTTACCAAGTGCAACAGCTCCTATTGAAAAAGTTAGAGAAGGACTAGAGATTATCAGTAATGATGTGCCAGGTAGTAAGATATCAATGGGCATTAGATTGCCAGCCATCAGATATCAAAGAGGTGCAACTGAAAATAATGACGTTTTGGGCAATGACCCAGCAGAAGAGATAGTATATTTTAATTGGCAAATAACTCATCCTTATTTAGATTCTGTTATGAGTTTTATAGCAAAAGAGGATTTACAGATTAAATGGCACCCTGAAAGTTCTGTTAGCTATGTAGAATTTAATGAAGAAAATTCTGAAAGTATTATTTTTATGGAAAGCGAAGAAAGTATAAAAAGGAAGATTATGCTGGTTGACGAGTTAGCTTTAGATGGAGTTTCCCTGTGGAGAATTGGAACAGTTCCTAATTTCGTGTATGATACATTAAACAATGCAAAGAAGTAAGTTAATGGTAAGGATCAGTAAATAATCAGCTTGAATGAAAGAGAAAAATTTTCTCACTAGCAAGCATAGCATCAAGGATGTATAGTTTTATATAGTTTGTTCTATAGGGGGAGTTTATTTGAATATGTACACAGAAAGGCTTAAAATTTCTTTGCTAGATAGAAAGGACATTCATGAAGCGAAGGAATTATTTACAGATGCTGGAACAAGAGCGTATCTTGGAGGAACTATTAATGAGGATACAGCTATCTATAAATTAAAAAAATGGGTAGCGAGAAATCAAAATGATGAAGCCTGGTATTTTACTATAAGATTGAAGTGTGGAGAGTTCATTGGCATTGTCAGTATTGATGATTATATAGATACAATTTATAAAGATCTATCATTTCAATTTCTTTCAAAGCATTGGCATCAGGGATATGCCTATGAGGCAATTTCTAATATACTTATAGAAATCCAGAGATTATTAGTTAAAGACGTCATTGCTGAAACGCAAAAGGATAATAATCATTCAATCAGGCTACTTAAAAAATTAGGCTTTAAGTTAGTGGATGAATATGAAAGATTTAACAGTAAGCAATGCTTATTTATAATAGAAAAAGCCTTTGTAGGTCTGAACTAGAGTTCAAACTTTACGAAGGCTTTAATGTTTAATTTTGTAGACTCCTTAAATCCAATGCTTTGATAAAAGCTTGTTGATTCTACATTATCATCTGTTATAAGTACTTTTTGTCTAACTCCTGGATATTTATCGATTACACTTTTTACGAGCATTGAAGCAATTCCTTGTCTTTTTGCAGAAGGCTTCACTAATAGATCTTGAATATATAGAATAGTTTCTCCATCTCCTATGACTCTAACCAACCCTAGAAGTTCATCATCCTTCCAAGCACTCAAAACAAGTAAAGAGTTCTCAAATGCTCGTTTCATCTTATCAACATCTTCAATATATTTTGACCAGCCCACTGACTTATACAGTTCAGTAATTTTTTCATTACTTATTTGCTTAGTCTCTCTAACATCATAGTTCATTTAATCACTCCTAGTACTTAAGTTGCATTATTCTCTCATCATCAACGTATCTTCCAGTATGAACAAAACCAAGTTTCTTGTAAAGATTTTCTGCAGCTTTATTTCCAGGAACAAAACTTATTAAAATTCTATCTCTGGTTTCATCTTCTTTAATCAAGTTTATAAGTAGCTTCATTGCTTCAAAAGCATAGCCTTTTCCTTGATGGTTTTGATCGATCATTAATCTCCATACCCAGTGATTATTATCATCTTCGTCTATACAATGCATAAGAAAACCAACCATGGTCTTTTCTTTATATATGCCGTAGGGTGTACATTCAGGATGAAAGCCAGCTTGTGCTAGGGAAAAGGCATTACTTGCTACTAAATCCTGTTGGTTTTTTGGCAGTTTGAGTTTCATGCAATACAAGTAGTTCTTTTTTGTTATCTGTTCTAGTCTAACCATAATATGCTCCTGTGCTATTTATTCATCTATTATGAGCTTATTCATAAATAATTGCAAGAGTTTGTCAGTTTATGTTGTAAGTACAGGAATAATTAGGCTAATTTTATATCAATACTCTTTTCAATTACCATATTAAAGGGTATAATTATCTCACAGAATCATCTAGTTTGTAATCCGAGTTAAGATGTCTTAGACACAGTGTGTGATGAGTCTTAACCGTTGGGTATTTCAGGAAACTGACATGCCTCCCGTGACTTGGAAAGGGTTAAGTTTATGATTCTGGAACTAATACTTTACAGGTTAATAAAAAAAGGAGGTAAATGATGTTTGGTTATGCTGGTAAAATTTTGCGGATTAATTTGACGACTAAAGAAGTTAAGGTTGAGCCACTAGATGAAAAGGAAGCTAAAAAGTTTATTGGTGGTAGAGGACTAGGTACAAAAATTTTTTACGATGAGGTTTCGCCACAAGTGGATGCCTTATCAGAAGAAAACAAAGTATTATTTGTTACTGGGCCACTGACAGGAACACCAACTGTAACTACAGCGAGATATATGGTAGTTACAAAATCTCCACTTTCTGATACTATTGCATCTTCGAATTCAGGAGGATACTGGGCTCCTGAGCTTAAGTTTGCAGGGTATGACATGGTAATAGTTGAGGGTAAAGCAGAAAACCCAAGTTATATTATGATAGAAAATGATAAAGTCGAGATTAGAGATGCTGCTCATATATGGGGTAAGGTTGTTTCTGAAACGACTAAAATTTTAGAAAAAGAAGTTCCTGAGAAATCAAGAGTATTAGCCATTGGACCAGCAGGTGAAAAGTTATCCAAAATTGCTGCAGTAATGAATGATGTGTCTCGTGCTGCAGGAAGATCAGGAGTAGGAGCTGTTTTAGGTTCAAAGAATTTAAAGGCAATTACAGTAAGAGGTACAAACAAAGTTAAAGTTGCTGATGAAGAAGGACTTAAAGAAGCACATCTTGAGATGCTTAAGAGAATAAGAGAAAATGGTGTAACAGGTGAAGGTCTTCCTGCTTATGGAACAGCTGTTTTGGTAAATATCATAAATGAAACAGGTGTATTCCCAACAAAGAATTTCCAACTGTCTCAGTTTGGACAAGCTGAAGATGTTAGTGGAGAAACTTTAGCAGAGAAGTATCTAGTCAAAAAAGACCCTTGTTATAGATGCCCGATAGCTTGTGGAAGGTATACTAAAGTAGACGACATTGAGGGCGGCGGACCTGAGTATGAAACAATTTGGGCATTCAGTGCTGACTGTGGAGTAGCAGATATGCCTTCTGTTATAAAAGCTAACTATTGGTGTAATGAGCTAGGGCTTGATACAATCTCAGCTGGAGCAACAATAGCAGCAGCTATGGAGCTTTATCAAAGAGGTTACATTAAAGAAGAAGATACAGATGGTATGCCTTTAGAGTTTGGAAACTCAGAAGCAATTATTGAATGGACAAAGAGAATGGGTAATCGTGAAGGCTTAGGGGATAAGATGGCAGAAGGATCATATAGGCTTGCTGAAAGCTATGGTGTACCTGAATTGTCAATGTCTGTTAAAAAGCTAGAACTACCTGCTTATGACCCAAGGGGAATACAGGGACAAGGATTGCAATATGCAACTTCAAATAGAGGCGGTTGTCATGTAAGAGGATATCTAATATCCCCAGAAATACTTGGTGAGCCAGAAAAAATTGATAGACTTACTATTGATGGAAAAGCAACTTGGGCAAAAATATTCCAAGATTTAACTGCTTTAATAGATTCAACTGGACTATGTTTGTTTACATCGTTTGCAATGGGTGCAGATGAATATGCTAGAATAATCAATAAAGTTATGGGTACAGAGTGGTCAGCAGATGATATTTTACAAGCAGGAGAAAGAATTTGGAATCTTGAAAGACTATTTAATCTAGAAGCTGGTGTAGATCCTTCACAAGATACTTTACCAAAAAGGCTCTTAGAAGATGGCATATCAGAAGGACCTTCGAAAGGACATGTAACAAGGCTTTCTGAAATGTTACCTGAATATTATGAAATAAGAGGATGGTCAAAAGAAGGTATTCCAACAGATGCAAAGAAAAAGGAATTAGGTATATAGATAGAAAGGGCTTTTCTAAGCCCTTTCAAAATGTGAGGAGGTTTTTTGTGGAAATAACAGTCAAATTCTTTGCAACACTTAGAGAAGGCAGAGGCAAAATAACTACTTATGTAACAGAAGATAGCGTAACAACAAAAGACATACTAGATTATTATGAGATTAATGTGGAAGATGTATCCATCCTTTATGTAAATGGATTAGATGCAGCTCTTGATAAAAAACTAGAACATGGTGATATTGTTTCTATTTTTCCTCCAGTAGGAGGCGGATAATGGATAATAGGTATTCTAAAAACAAAAAAATGATTTCACAACAAGAGCAAGAAATGCTAAAAAATTCACGAGTTTGCGTTGTTGGTTGTGGGGGATTAGGTGGTTATGTATTAGAATTACTTGCAAGATTAGGTGTTGGTCAGCTAACGGCTGTTGATGGAGACAGGTTTGACCAGACTAACCTTAATAGGCAATTGTTGTCTCTTGAAAGCAACTTAGGAGAATACAAAGCAGTTGCTGCAAAAAAAAGGATAGAAGATGTTAATAGTGAGATAGATGTAGATATTATTATAGAATTTTTAAACGAAGAAAATGCAGAAGAAATTTTATTAGGGCACGATCTAATTATTGATGCACTAGATAGCATAAACACGAGAAGGATTGTACAAGAAAAAGCTAAAGCTTTAAGTATTCCCTTTATCCACGGAGCTATAGCAGGATGGTATGGACAAGTATGCACAATTATGCCAGGAGATGACTCTTTGGACTATCTTTATAAAAGTGATGTAAATCACGGTGAAGAAAAAAAACTAGGGAATCCATCATATACTCCTGCATTAGTAGCCTCAATTGAAGTTTCTGAAGCTACTAAAGTGCTGTTGGATAAGGGAGAGTTGATTAGAAATGAAGTTTTATATGTAGACTTGCTAGAAGGAGAGTTTCATAAACTGCCTTTGAAAAAATAGAAATTCCCCATAAGATTTCAACTTAATATCTTATGGGGAATCTTATATTATTTTAGCTCATAAAGTTCTTCTTCTAACCTTTTAATAAAACTATCCATTAAAGATAGCTCTTTTTGATAAACTAATTCTATTTCAAGGTCATTTGCAAAAGCAAAGAAAACTTGCATTAAGTCAAAATCTTTTACATATATACGTTTGGGAGCACCAAAATCAAGTATGTGATCAATCAAAAGTGAAAGAGCTCCTTCAAAATAATGCTCATCTTCAGAATGTCTTCTTTCCATAATTTCGCCGTCGTTTGCGTCAATAAAAAAAGTAGTAGGAATAATTATGTTTTTTTGAATTTCTAGAAATGCAGTATCAATTTCTAGCTCTAGATCAGACTCTCCAGCTTCCCTCAACTTATTTAGAATATATTCGTCATTAAGTAAAGGAACAGATATTTCATAATCAATAATATCAGTATCAAAGACTCCAATCTCCCAAGAGTTTTTCTTCTTATCAAATTCTCTTGAATAAACCTCAGTGGGGCCTATTACTGGAAGATTTTTGTTTTTGCCTGCTTCAAAACAATGATAAAGCTGCTCTAGTATTTGAGCTAGTTTCAATACTTCACTATCTATTAGCATCCGCGGGACAATGCCTGGGCAATATCTTTCAAAAGTTATCCACTCTCCTTTACCTCGAAATTTTATACCAAGTTCTTTTATTATTTTTCTCTCTGCTGAACTTAAAAAATCTCTGTCTGCGAAAAAAACATAAAATGCATCTATGTATTTTAATTTATCACTATAGGTATGATTGGTCAGGTTTTCAAAGTTAATATAAGTTCTGAATGCTTCCTCACCAATTAATATGATTATTCCTCTCTTCATAGCAATATCCATCATGGGAATACAGTAAGCATCTTGACTTAAACCTGCAAGATTAATACGAAAAATTGCTTTTTCTTCTAAGTCATGCATCCATACATTCTGTTCTTTTAGTCTAATTGTTTGATTGTATAGTTCTTTCATACTCCTTAAGTCTAACTTATTTTCCATAGATATTCTCCCTAATTTAGTAAGGTAGTGTAAAGTATTTCACTACCTTTTTTCAAATTTTTGTTGTACCTACAAGGTTTTCACTATTTTTATAAAATAAAAAACAATGACCCCCTTTTTTCGGTTATAATTGTAATTGCAACACCACAAAAATCCCGAGAAAGGAAGTCATTGTCATGTCTTCAATTATAACTTATTTGCTACTAATAATCCAATACCAAAATCAACAAATTTACTCTCTTTTACTTTTTATTGCTAAGTACATTCCCCTTAAACAATGGGCTCACGATGAGATTCACTCTCCTAAATATCAAAAATTCAAAACAGACCGTCTTCCTGTTATTCAAGAGTTCTATAAACAAGATTGGGAATTTTTACTTCAATACTACAAATGGAAGTATAAAAAAACACTCAAACCCGTTCAACGCCGCAATGGAAAAACTATTCCTGAAGATACTTTTTGTCCTATTTGCAATGCTCCTCATCACTACCTATATGATAATAATGGTGGCAATGGCCAGTATCAATGTAAAGTCTGTGGCCAAACTTTTATTTCTGGCAAAATTGTTGCCAAGCCTCTAAAGCTAAAATGTCCTTATTGCAATCACTCTTTGTCTCCTAAAAAGCAACGCAAGTTCTTCGTTGTTCATAAGTGTGTTAACAAAAAATGCTCTTACTATCTACACAATCTAAGACAAGTCCCAAAAGATACTATTAACAACAAACAGAAGTATAAACATAAATTGCACTACATCTACAGAGAGTTCACTGTTGATTTTTTTAAGATGGATTTAGATTCTTTGCCTAAAAATGCTTCTTCTCTTATTTTTAGAAAGAATTCTGCTCACATCATGTCTCTTTGTCTCACTTTTCATGTTAATCTTGGTCTTTCTCTTAGAAAGTCTTCTCAAGCTCTTTATGACCTTTACAATATTAAAATTTCTCACACTATGATTGCTAACTATTGTAAAGCTGCTGCTGCTGTCATTAAACCCTTCACTGATCATTATGATTACAACAAATCTGATACTTTTGTTGCTGATGAAACCTATATCAGTGTTAAAGGTCTTAAAGGCTATGTCTGGTTTGTTATTGATGCTATCTCTAGGTCTATTATTGGTTATCAAGTCTCTGATAACCGTTCTGTTGGTCCTTGCATTCTTGCTTTAAGGATGGCCTTCTCAGCTCTCAAATCTCTTCCTGATAAGTTTAAGTTTATTGCTGATGGTTATTCTGCATATCCTCTTGCCGCTCAACAATTTGCTCTTAAAGATGATCCTCTTCTCTTTGATATTACTCAAGTGATCGGTCTTACTAATGACGATGCTGTTTCTAAAGAGTTTCGTCCCTTTAAGCAAATAGTTGAAAGACTAAATCGCACCTTTAAAGAAACTTATCTTTGTACTTGCGGCTATGATAACTTTGACGGTGCTAACTACTCTGTCTCTCTTTGGGTTACTTACTATAATTTCTTGCGTAACCACTCTTCTAAAGGCTATAAAGTTCTTAACCATATTGACATGGTCAACAATGCTGAAAACATGCCTGCTAAATGGCAGATTCTTATTCTGCTTGGGCAACTCAAAATCAAAGAACTTCAAATTAGCTCTCATCTCTCTAAAGCTTAATTCAAAGATTATCGTCAGTCGTCAAAATCTACGATTTTGATTTACCCTTGATAGTATCAAAATGCAATGCTACAATCTTGCCATTACGGCGAATTATTCTCTATTTGCTTTTGAGTTTTTTCGTCGTCATGGTCTTACTCTGCATTGCTTTTTTATGCTGTCAAGGGCGACGTTCGCTTGTTATTAGCTTTGTTCTTGCTCTTTTTGCTTCTGCCTTTTCTTATTCTGGCTGCTTCTTCTTTTCATAAGTTACTTTACACTACCTTTAGTAAATAGCCAAGAGAAAGTAGTGCGAAAATAAAAGCGATGAAGAGAGTAAGCTGAATTAGGAATCTAGCAAATCCTTTTGCAATATTCTCACTTATACCAAGAGGAATAAGAAGTCGATCTATCACATTAATATATAGACTCTCCCTGCCTGAGAGAATCAGTAGTACTAATGCTACTATTAAATATAATAATACATAATATAGATCTGACATTGCTAACCTCCTAGTTGTTTATATGCTCTAGTAGATCTCCTGGTTGACAATCAAGTGCTTCACAAATTGCCTCTAGTGTAGTAAACCTAATTGCCTTAGCTTTATTATTCTTTAAAATTGATAGGTTTGCAATAGTAATACCAACTTCTTCTGATAACTCGGTCAGACTGATTCCTTTCTTAACTAACATTTCATCTAATTTTACTTTAATTCTCATAAAATCACCTAAACAGTTAAGTCTTGTTCTTCTTTCATTTTAGCACCAATTTTAAATACTTCTGCTAAAACTATGAAGATGACTCCCAAGAAAATAACTACCATATCAAACTCTATCATTGTTCTTATCTGGACATGAGGTGAGCGGATAGCTTGAACTAGATTTTTTCCAACATAAGATTGTAATATCGTTTGAACGATGCTGGTTAAAATGACAAAAATACCGATATTCTTTAATCTCTTTGCATTATCCTCAACAAAAGGATTTTCATTAACTAATGTTTCAAAAATTTTTCTTAATTGATATATAATCAACACAATTAATACAAGAAGGGGAGCAATTGACAGAATTGTAAACATAAAAGTCAGTTTTGTAATAGGTTCTACAATTTCAGAACTAAACTCTATTTCTAAACCCATACTTTGAACTACTAGATTTGATTCAATTACATCAGGAACAGAATCTTCAGTAAACAACCCAATATATATTGATGCTATGACTAATACACCTAGAAGAAAAACTCCAACATACCAAGATCCTGTAAGCAACATTTTTATTGTGCTTGCTACAGATTTTTGCCCTACTACTTTCATATAAACGTCCTCCTGTTTTTAACTTAAGAACATGATACTTAATATTTTATCGAAAGTCAATAAATACTTATTGATAATCAATAAGTATTTATTGATAAACAATAATAATATGCTTCTCTATCAATCTTTTGTAGGCTTCTCATATAATTATCTATAAGAAACTACAATTTAAATGTATAATGTGATATGAAAGAGGTGATATATGTGAATATTTTACTAGTTGAAGATGATAAGTCTATAGCTTTAGGGTTAGAGTACTCTTTGTCACAGGAAGGATATACAGTTGAACTTGCAGTTACAGCAAAACAAGCTAAAGAATTAATAAACGATAAGCATAGCTTAGTTTTACTTGATTTAGAATTGCCAGACGAAAATGGTTTTGAGGTTTGCAAGCATATAAGATCTAGCTATAATACGCCTATTATTTTTCTAACAGCGTATGATGATGAGGTAAATGTGATAATGGGTCTTGACCTAGGAGCTGATGATTATATTACAAAGCCTTTTCGAGTTGGAGAATTAATTTCAAGAATAAATAGTGTCTTAAGAAGATATAAGGGCAATCAAGTACAAAAAACAATTAAGCTACATAACTTAGAAATAGATACTACAAGCGCACAAGTTAAAAAAAATGGGCAAGATGTGCAACTCACAGCACTTGAGTATAAATTGCTACTAACTTTACTAAATAATAAAGAGCAAGTTTTGACAAGAAACCAAATTCTTGACTATATTTGGGATGAATCAGGTAACTTTGTTACTGATAATGCATTGACTGTATATATAAAAAGATTGAGAGAAAAGATAGAAGATAATCCTCAAGAACCAAAAATTATACATACTGTTCGAGGGCTAGGCTATAAATTGGAGAGTAAAAATGATGTCTAGAATCACACAGAAGAAAGTCACTTTTATAATATTAATCACATTAGGGTTTTTATTAATAAGCTATGGGATGAGCAATTTCATAGCATTTAAGCATGCAGAAGAAATGTTTAGACTAAAATCTTCTATATTAGGGGTGGTTCTAAATCAAGCTCCAGAATTAGAAGGGGCTGTAATTGATGCATATATGAATATAGAAGAGCATAGTGGAGTATCTGGGCAAGCAGCCCTTAATAGAGTCGGCTTAAATTCTAAAACCATTGTTAGAAAAGATTTTTTTAGTAATTTTAGCAAAAATATATTTGTCTATTATGTTATGTTTACAATCACTTTATTATTAATAATCGTTTTATTTTGTATATATGATGATAGACAACAAAAAAAAGCGCTTAATGAATTAGTTGAATACTTAGAAGCAGTAAATATGAAAAATTACTCTCTTGATTTAAGAGACAATCAAGAGGGGGTCTATAGTTTGCTAAAAAACAATATTTATAAAGTAACAAGCATGTTAAAAGAAAGCAATAAAGATCTAGTGGAAGAAAGAAATGAATTATCAAAAGCAATATCAGACATATCTCATCAAATAAAGACTCCACTTACATCAATTCAGATTCTAACAGATGTTTTAAGAAAAGGGAGCTTGCCGGAAGAAAAAGAGGTTGAATTTCATAAAGCTCTTCAAGGGCAAATTTCTAGAATGAACTGGTTAGTTTCTTCGCTACTAAAACTAGCCAAGTTCGATGCAAAAACTATCGATTTAAAGAAGGATAAAATTTACATAAGTGATTTAATAAACAAAATGACTGAATTATTTATGATATCTATAGAAGTTAAAGATATTAATTTAGTTGTTAAAGAAAATCTTGAAGCTTCATTTTATGGAGATTTTGACTGGACTATTGAGGCTTTAAGCAATATTTTTAAAAACTGCTTAGAGCATTCTGATGAAGGAGGGTCAATTAAAATTGAATATGATGAAAACCCTCTATACACAGAAATAGTCATACTAGATGAAGGCAAAGGGATAGACAAAGAAGATCTTCCATATATTTTCAAAAGATTTTACAAGGGTAAAAACTCTGCAAACGAAAGTGTTGGAATAGGATTAGCTTTGACAAAGAGCATAGTAGAAAGTCAAAGTGGTGTTATTAAAGTTGACAGTCATGTTGGAAAAGGCACAAAATTTGCAATACGATTTTATAAAAACATAATTTAATGACAAAATTGTCACCTAAAGAGTCACGATAGAGTCATTGTTAAAAGCTATAATGATTATAATGTGACTAAAGGAGCGAGAAAATGGAGATACTAAGAGTTGAAAAATTATCAAAACATTATGGTAAAGGTAATACTCAAGTACGAGCATTAGATGAAGTATCATTTAGTGTAAATAAAGGTGAGTTTATAGCAATTATAGGGCCAAGTGGGTCTGGAAAATCAACATTACTACATTTAATTGGTGGGGTTGATAAACCAACTTCAGGTAAAGTTTTTATAGATAATACGGACATTTATAGCCTAGATGAGTCTGCTAGAGCTATTTTCAGAAGGAGACAGATTGGATTAGTATATCAATTTTATAACTTAATCCCAATTTTGAACGTTAAAGAGAACATTACTTTACCGGTTTTATTAGATGGTAAATCTGTAACGAGAGATAAGTTGGAAGAAGTAGTGTTTACTCTTGGTATAAATGATAAGCTGAACAACTTACCAAACCAATTATCAGGTGGACAACAGCAAAGGGTGTCAATTGGAAGAGCTTTGATTAATAACCCGGCACTTTTATTGGCAGATGAACCGACTGGAAATCTTGACTCTAAAAACTCAGAAGAGATTGTTGATTTGCTAAAATTATCAAATAAAAAATATAAGCAAACAGTGATAGTAATTACTCATGATGAGAGCATAGCCCTTCAAGCTGATAGAATTATATATATTGAAGATGGGAAAATCCTCAAAGATGAGGTTCTATAAAAATGAATATATTAAGAAAATTTACCCAAAGTAGCTTGGCTAAGAATAAGAAAAGGACTATCGTTACTGTAATAGCAATAGTTTTAACAGCCGCCATGCTAACAGGTGTTACTACATTAGTATCAAGTTTTAAAGATATGTTTGTAAGACAAACTATAGCAGTTGATGGAGATTATCACATAAAATACAGTGCAGTGCCATTTGATAAAACTAGTTATATTGCTCAACATTCCTTAGTATACAAGGCTTTTATGTCTATTGATTTAGGATACACAGAGCTAAATATTGATAGACCAGTGCAAAGTTTCCTTAAAGTAGCAGCATACGATGAGAACGCTTTAGAAATGCTTCCAGTGAATCTTGTTGAGGGAAGAAAGCCAGAAAGTAGCAGAGAAATACTCTTAGACGTAAGCTTAATGAACTTATCGGGTATGGAAGTTGGAGATGAGATAGTGCTTTCAATAGGAAGCAAAGCTTACTCTGAGGAAGAACAAACTACCTTTATAGATTTCCAATCAAGCAAAGACTGGTCATTTACTATTGTTGGATTCATTAATAGAATTCCTTATGAAACAGGCTATTCGTCAGATATGGTAGCACTTACTTTTTTAGATAATAATATTACTGGCGAGTTTGGCGAAACAAATATGGGAGTATTACTTAATAAACCCAAAGACCCTTTAGTAAAAGCTGAGCAAATAGCTAAAGATGTAAATTTACCAAAAACTCAATCTTTTTATGGGGATTATAGTTATACTTTTAATAGTGACTTATTGATGTGGCAAGGAGCATCAGTTAATCAAAGGTTCATCTATTTTCAGGAGACTGCAGCAGTTATAATTATGTTATTAATAGTTGTTGGTGCAGTTATCGTAATCTATAACTCTTTTGCTATTTCAATAAGTGAAAGAAAAAAGCAATATGGGATGCTTAGAAGCGTTGGTGCTACAGCTAAACAGATAAAGCGAACAGTATATTGGGAGAGTTTTCTCTTAAGTATAGTCGGGGTGCCATTAGGGGTTCTGGGAGGGATCTTTGGAATATTTGTGACACTTAAGTTCGCAGATAGAATCATTCAAGATATTGTTATGGGTAGTGAGCATATTTACTTAGTGGTTAGCCCACTTTCAATTATTGTGGCAGTATTATTTGTAATAGTTACAATTTTTATCTCAACGGTGATTCCAGCTAAGAAAGCTGCAAAAATCTCACCTATTGATGCAATTAGGCTTTCAACGGATATTAATACTAAGAAAAAATCAAGATCAAATCCTATTACAAAATTCATTTTTGGTATTGAGGGAGATATAGCACTTAAGAATCTGAAGAGAAATAGAAAAAGATACTTTGCCACCATTATATCCTTATTTATAAGTATAGTCTTATTCGTTTCCTTTAATTCTTTTGTTATGTATACACTTGATGTATCTCAATCATATATGAGCACTTTAGGGTATGATTTATCAGTCAATATTTATAACAATGAGATTGATAGCAATGAAATTTCAGATTATGTGTCAAATTTAAATGAGGTAGAAGAAGTTGTTAAAGTAATAACTACCAATTTGCTTTTAGAAGTGGATCAAAGCTATTTTACTGATTATACGAAACAACATCTTGCAGATTTTTATGATAATGCAGAAAGAAGAGAAGATACTTTAGTCATTGGAGCTATAGTAGTTTCTTTAGATGATTATTCTTATCGCAAATATATCAATGATCATGGTTATGACAATAATGATGGGTTATTGTATGTAAGTGAGCATAACGTGAGGAGGGAAGTAATGCATATTTTTGATATGTTTAACTTTCCAAAAGGTGCAGAACTAACTTTTAGGGGATTTTTACAAGAATCTGATAGCATTAGTGCACAATTGCCTGTATTTGGTGAAGTTAAAGAATCACCTAAGGGAATTCAGACCCCTAGCTCACAACCTATTTTTGTAGTAAACAGTGGGGTTTACGAAGAATATTTCAGAGAATTAGGCGGACATTTTTATGAGTATATATATATCAACACAAGTAATCCAGATTCAGTGGAAGAGCAAATCAATGAAAAGTATATAGAAAATGGATCAAGAAATATGCATGTTTATAACGCTGCTAGGTATGAACACTCAGATAGGCAGATGATATTACTTATTTCTATATTTGTTTATGGTTTTATTACCCTAATAACCTTAATAGGTATAACTAATATATTTAATACAATTAGTACAAATGTTGAATTAAGAAGAAGAGAGTTTGCTATGTTAAGATCTGTAGGACTTACAAAAAAAGGATTTAAGAAGATACTTAATTATGAATGCGTATTCTATGGTATTGTAGCGTTGGTATTTGGATTACCTGCAAGTGTACTAGTAAGTTACTGGATGTTTGGTGCTTTTGGGTATATTGGATCATTTAACTTTACAATGTCAGTCAACTCTATAATAGCATGTATAATTGGAGTATTTAGTGTGATATTTATAACAATGATATATTCTTCGAAAAGATTAGAAAATGATAATATAGTAGAAGCGATAAGAGATGAGAACATCTAAGAAGAAGCCTTTTTGAGGCTTCTTCTTAATATTTGGATAATTAAATTCAATATACTAGCCATGGCAGTTTCAATTGTCCTCAAAAGCCTATATAATTGAAGTGTAAGATATGGAGGGGATAATATGCTGAAAAACGATAAGTTAATTAGAAATTTAGTGATAGTAATTGCAATATTGATTATCCTTTTTTTATTAGGGCAAATGGAGTATATCTATGTCCCTCTTAGTAGAGTTTTAACAATAATAATTTCACCAGTGATATTTGCAAGCTTTTTTTACTATCTGTTCAGACCATTTGTAAGAATGTTTGATAGAAAGAATGTAAGTAGGAGAATAAGTGTTGTTGTTGTCTTAGTTGGTTTTATTGCAATCTTAGGTCTTATAAGTTATTTTGGCGGGAGCATGATAGTTGATGAGTTTTCAAACTTTATTGAAACTTTTTCAAAACAATTGGAAACATTGCATGAGAAAGCTGAAGATATTATAAACTCTAATAATATACTAGGAAATTATTCGATAGATGATATTTTTGATATGATAATTGGTGCACTTGAAGATGGTTTTTTCAAATTAGGCGAGTTCACTTCAGGATGGTACAGCAATATAGCTGACTTTGGAACAATTTTCATTCTTATCCCTATTTTGCTTTTCTTCATGCTTAAGGATGATATATTTCTATACGAAAATGTCTTAAAGCTACTTTCAAAAGAGCAAAGAGAAAAGCTTGAGAAAGTACTTTCGGAAATTGATGAAGTACTATCTATATATTTTACAAGTCAGTTAATTGTAGCTTTTATTTATGGAATTGTTACTTATATTGGTTATTTAATAATTGGACTACCAAGTGCTTTGTCGCTTGCTATAATTGCCATGTTTTTATCAATTATACCTTTTTTAGGCCCTATTCTAGCTGCAATACCAGCGTTTTTAATTGCACTTACTTCAGGTGTTCCTATGGTTATTAAGTTGATAATAGTAATAGCGGTTTCTCAATTAATTGATGGAAATGTAGCAAGACCAAATGTCATGGGTACACGTCTGCACATACATCCAATGATAGTTATAGTAGCTGTAATTCTTGGAATATCAATGTTTGGTTTTCTTGGAGCATTTTTTGCAATACCTGTATATGGAGTAATTAGAGTCATAGTTAAGAATATTTTAATAGATAAAGGTAGAATTCTAGATAAGGAAGAGCAAGTTGGACAATAAGATAATTAAAGACTCAATGGATGTAAGAGTCTACTTAGGACCAATTATTGCTATAGCTGTCTTGTTTACAGTCTTTGGGCTTTTTGTGATAGGTAGTATATCAGATTTGTATTATGAGCATATGAAAGAAGATGCTTATGAAGTATCCGTAGCATATTCTCAAAATATTATCAAATCTAGTCACGCATATGAAGTCATCGAGGGACTCTTAGAAGAAAAGTTAATGGTGGCAGGGGGTTCAGTTGCTTCTTCAGAGCAAAATTTTACGCATCAAGGCTTAAGTGAAATAGCGAACCTGCTTAAAGTAAGTGATATTTATATTTATAATGATAATAAGACGATTATAAGTTCAAGCAATAATCAGTATATAGGTTGGCAACCAGAAGGTAATCACCCGGTGAACTTATTCATTGAGAGTAATACTGAAAGCTATGTTGAAGAAATAAGGGCAGATACCGAATCAGGCGAGCATTATATGTATGGCTATCATAGATTGCCTGGGGGAGGTATTGTACAAGTTGGAATAAAAGCAGATACCATAATGAGTGTCCTAGAAGCATTTGAAATAGAGACTTTGATTTCAGAAATGCTTATATCTAACGAAATGAGAAGAATTAGCATTTTAGATAATGATAATATCATAAGATATAGCACAGAAGAAGGCTTGATAAATAGAGAAATAGTTGAGTCATCTATAATTGGGAGCATAGAAAGTGATGAAATAGTGGGCACAGAAAGCATACTTTTAGAAGAAGATGTTTATGAAATTTATGTTCCTATCTATGTGCATAGTGACAAGGTTGGAACTCTAGTTGTTTCTCAATCTATGGAGCAAACTAGAGCAGCTTCAAGCCAGATTAGAATAATTGGAGGAATGGTTATTCTGATTGTGTATGCTCTTTTGGGGTACACAATAAGAGAAACCTTAAAGAAAAATAGAGAGTTGACAAAAGTTGCATACTTTGATAACACAACAGGACTACTTAATCATCAGTATTTAACCTTAGTTATTGAGAATGCAATTAAAGAGAATAGAAGTGGAGCTCTATTTAGGATTAAGAGTACTGGCCTTAAAGTAATTAATATGACATATGGACCAAGTTATGGTGATGATGTTTTGTATGAAGTTGTAACAAGGCTTAAAGACTTACAAAACGATAATAAAGTCCTTTATAGATATACGGCTGATGAGATGTTTTTCTTTCTGGATGGGTTTGATACCAAAAATGAGATTGAAAGCTTAGCAAAGGAAATTGAACTGACTTATAGTAGCCCTTTTATTATTAATGGAGTAGAACAATACGTAAGTAGTCATATAGGAATAGTAGATATTAAAGGATGTATTAGCACAGATCAAGTGTTCAAAGATAGTCTTATAGCGTTAGGTTTTAACGAAGATACTGAAAAGTCAAGCCATGTAATGTTTGATAAGTCTATGTTAAGCAAAATCGAAAGAGAAGATATTATTGAGAGAGAGCTAAGAAAATATATCAATCAAAATAGTGAAAGGCTTTTTATCGTAGCACAACCAATCATTGACTTGAAGAATAAGAGAATTTCAGGGTTTGAGATTTTAACACGTATGAATTCTGAAACATTTGGACAAGTTTCTCCAATTGAGTTTATCGATGTAGCAGAAAGAAGACATGTTATAGTGCCGCTAAGTTATTATATTTTGGATAAGGCATGTAAGTTTGCAAAATCTTTATATGATAAGGGATATGATTACTTAAGAGTAGGGATTAATATATCAGGCATTCATATTTTAAGAGATGACTTTGTTTTGAAAATTTTTGAAGTCATTAAAAATAATAATGTTTCTAGGAAAATGATAAATCTTGAAATTACAGAATCTATTCTTCTAGATAAGTATGATGTAGTTAATGGTAAATTGGCTGAGTTGCAAGATCAAGGGATAACCATTTCACTTGATGATTTTGGAACGGGATATTCTTCTCTGGCAAGGTTAAAAAGTCTAAGCATAAATAAGGTCAAGATAGATAAAGAATTTATTGATGGAATAGAAAATGGTGAATTTCTAGTAGAGAAAATAATATCTTTAATCCATAGTTTTGGATATAAAGTAGTTGCAGAAGGTGTTGAGAGTAATAAGCAGCTTATTTACTTAGAGAATCATGACTGTGATTTGATTCAGGGATATGTCTTCAGTAAACCTGTTTTGCCAAAAGATGCGATTGAACTACTTAAAGAATAAACCAAAGTGGCAATTAAGTCACTTTGGTTTTTGATTAGATGATAGTTTTTTTTATGTCTATGTTTGTCTAACTTACTCGACTATAACAGCAGTACCATATGCTAATATTTCAGCAGCTCCCTGCATTACTTGTGAAGTAGAAAAGCGTACATTTATAATTGCGTTTGCTCCAAGAGAAGTTGCTTCTTTAATCATTCTCTCCAATGCTATTTCTCTTGCTTCTGTCAACATTTCTGTATATCCTGTAATTTCGCCGCCAACAAGGGTTTTAAGCCCTGCACCTATATCCCTTCCTAAGTGTTTTGCTTGGATAGTGTTTCCTCTAACTAGACCAAGCGCTTTAGTAATATTCTTATTTGCAATGGTTTCTGTGTTAACTATAATCATTGTAATCCTCCTCATAAAATCATACCTATTAATATTCTAGCATAAATAAAGCTTTAAAGGGTTAATTCTTGGTCAGAATTGACAATTTGCATTGCTAATTTAACTGGGCTAGCAGTCCATACCATTCAACCTGTAAAAAGTTGTCATCTGAAATCTTTAGGTTCTTGTTATCATCTTTATTTAACCATAAGTCGTCCATATTAAAAAGCTTAATTGTAGACAACCCATTATCTTTTAATAATTTTTGTAACGTTGCAAGTTTAATCGGATAATATGTTGGTGCATATGTATAAGATGTTTTGATATGCTTTTTATTTTCATCTTTAGAGGTAATAAAAATAAAATCAACAGAATTATCATCGTGCCAATTAAAAACTTGATATAAACTAACATGCTCACTTTCATTCATAATTAATGGATCTCGTGCTTTGAAAACTGGCTTTTCACTAAGAAGTTTATCCCAGTTTCTTGTATCTAGATATAGCAAACCGCCAGGGTTTAACTTTTCAACAGCTTTTTCTATAAATATCTGTATATCATCGTTTGTAACATGAGCAATAGAATTCCCTGTTGACATTATACAATCATATTTTCCTTCCAACATATCAATCTCTCTTAAATCTAAGACAAAAATGTTTGCAGCATACCCAGATTTTGAAAAATTTTCTTTTGCTCTTTCAACAAGGTTTCTACTTAGGTCAGACCCTGATACTATGTAACCAAGCCTTGCTAATGGTAGAGTTGTTCCTCCTGCACCAATAGTGCAATCATGAATTGCTTTTACATCATAAGAGCTAAATACTTTCAAATAGAAGTCTCTAAATTGAGCTTGCTTAGATTCCGACATGTTTTGGTTATAAAGAGCTGATGTATTATATAGGCTCATTAGTTATCTCCTTTTCCAACACCTATTAGGTATATGCTTTGCTATTGAAGGTATAAACATAATAGATGTTACTCATTTTCTATGATATATTATAACAGATTCATCACCAGAAATGACACAAAAATGACAATATTGTTCTATTAAAAAGAATCTAAAAAATTATATGAGTTGATAACATTTAAATAAAAAACCCCCTAATGATTGTTTTATAGTAATCATTAGGGGGGGTGGTAATGTATTAGTATTCTAAAACTCGTGGTAATTCTCTTGCTTGCTCAATCCACTGTTCTAACATAACTTCAGTTGGAATTCTTCTTACTAGCTTCTTCTCTTCATTAACTTCTTTGATTTTTTCAAATAAGTTTTTAGCATTTCTTCTAGCAAGTTCTGGAACAGTATCAACTCCAGCTGCCTCTAAAATTTCAGAGAATTCCCCACCAATTCCTTTGATGCGCATTAAGTCAACATGGTTGGCCCAGCGAAGAATAAGCTTTTCACTGATTTCGCTCTTTTCTGCTAACTCAGTTCGTCCCTTTTTTGATGTTGCTGCTTTAAGAAAAGCGTCTGTTGATTTGATACCAATATTTCTTAATTTTTCTTCATAACTTGGACCAATACCCTCTACTACTGATAGTCTTGCCATAAATATCCCTCCAAAAAAGATTAAATGTTATTATGCTGGCATAAAAGTAATATTGTCTAATAGGCTTGTTATAAGACATTTGTTGCCGTACAGAAGAAGGGTTTTAGACCTTTTCTATTGGTATTTAATAATATTTTAGCATTATTTAATATTTCTTACTAGCTTTAATGTGTTAAAATAGCCTATATATTTTTATTCGATACGAATTATAATTTTTTATCCCTTTTCAAAAAAATTAATATATAATAATATAAGATTATCCAAGGGTAGTGATAAGTTGATATTTGGTGTTAAAAATGATGGAGTTAACTATGTGAAAAGAAGAGCAGTTTATGGTGTAGTAATTACTAAAGACAATAAGGTAGTTCTTATTAGAACTAGAGGCTTGTATTTTCTTCCTGGTGGTGGTGTAGAAGGTGAGGAAACAGATCAAGAGTGTCTTATTAGAGAGATAAATGAAGAATTAGGGTATGATATTAAAATTATGATGTATTTAGGGAAGGCAACTCTCTTTGACTATGTTCCATATTTAGAGACACATTATGAGATGATAGGAATCTTTTATGTTATTGAGCTTACAGTAAAAAAGAAATCATGTTTAGAAGTTGATTGTGAGGTTGTGTTGCTACCAGTAAAAGAAGTGGTTGATAATGAAGTATTACAGCTTGAACATCAAAGATGGGCTTTAAATGAGGCTGAGAAACTATTACATCAAAAAAAATAGGATAAGGAAAATGAAATGAATCAAGAAGAACTGGCTTGTATTTTTGACAAGATTGGAATTAGCTACAAAACAATTAAAATTCTTGAAAAAGGCTGGTCACAAAATATGAAATGTGTGCTATCTGCCGACAATTCAGTTATGTGTGCAAGTTTTTTTAGTAAGAATATGATGGACAGAAAAAAAGAGATTTTTGAAATCCAGAAAGTATTACACAAAAATGGCGTAAAAGTTGCAAAACCAGAAGAAATTTATACATATGAAGATTATGGGATATTAGTAGCTGAGTATTTAGATGGAGTTGATGGAGAAGAAGCAGTAGTTAAGCTGGGGGATGAAGATTGCTATGATCTGGGTTTTCAAGCTGGACAAGAACTGAGAAAGATTCACAGTATAGATGCTCCAGAAAACCTAGACGACTGGAGCCTGAGAAAGAGCACAAAAAGTGATAAATACTTGGAGTTATACAAGAAAGCAAAATATAAGTTAGAAAATGAAGAGGAAATTATTGAGTTTATAAAAAGCAATTATTATGTAATGATGAATAGACCAAATATGCTACAACATGATGATTTCCATCTGGGGAACCTAATATATAAGGGCAATATATTACAGGGAGTTATTGATTTTGACCTTTGTGATTATGGAGATCCATATCATGATCTTATAAAATGTGGGAACATAAGTGCTACTTTAAGTGAAAACTTTTGCAAAGGGCAGATAGATGGATACTTTTATCCAAACAAACCTGATGATAATTTCTGGTTGATATACTCTGTATATGGAGCGATGAGCGTTATATCAACTATAGTTTGGCTTGAGAGGTTTCACCCTCAAAGATTTGAGGAAGGAATGAAAGGTATCTACAAAATGTTATCTGATCATGATAATTTTAAGGAAATTATTCCTAGATGGTATAACAACAAATAGAAACAATGTCTAGAATAACAAGGATTTCCTTGTTATTTTATTTTATTAAAGCAATTTTTTAATGTGTGGAACAATTTTTATTGACAAAGGGTCTAAATAGCGTAGTATATTATAAATAAGAATTAGTAAAAATTTACATAATTGTTGTGTGCGACTGTTTTCTTAACAAATAGTTAATAAAGTAATTGTATACTCAAAAAAACTCTAAGGAGAGGTAATATGAGGAAAAAATTATCACTTGCCGTAATAGTACTTTTATTGATCAGTTTATATACTGGTTGCACCCCGGATCAGTCAATTGAAGAAGAGAATAATAATCCTGTTATAAGCGATGAGGAAATAGGGGGGACTATCAAAGATGATGAGGAAGAAGCGGATACTATAGAGGATGAAGAGGCAGATCATACCTTTGAGTTCAAAGAAGACACCCTTTATCTCTCTGTTGATATGAACTACTCAGATATTGTGCAGACCATAAGTAGGGAGCATAATCAGTTTACGGAAGAAGAGTTTGGAGGCTTATCTTTTTACACACTGTTAGAGTATGAAGGTATAACTTTTTACTTTTCTCACACTGAAGATACAGTTTCACAAAATGCAAAGCCAGATTTAATTGAAATTTCTTCAAACGATTTCTCCTATAGATTTAATATAGATATTGGAGGAAATGCAAAAGAGGCAATAGCATATTTAAGTAGTAATTTTAGAAACACTTATGATATGCATAGTGAAAGTGAAAATTTTGACATGTTTGATTACACAGAAGTAGATCAGATGGGTAATGAAGTAGAAACTGGGTTTGTTATTAAATTAGAGTATGATCAACCGGATTATTTTGAAAGTTTAGAAGATATGCCTGATGATACAAAAGTTGTGGCGGTTTCTCTTTTCTTGCCTTTATACTAAAAAAAGATCTCCAAAGGATAGACATATAAGCTATCTTTTGGAGATTTTGTTATTCGCTAAGCATTTTATTGGCAATCTCAAAAGCTTCGTTGCCAAATTTAGTTTTTAATAATTCTAGCCAGTTGTTTGTATTGAGCTCTTTAAGTTTCAATAGCTCCTTATTGAATTCTAGAAATTCAGCTTCTCCGACAAAGTTTGCTAAAGATATCAAGAGTAAACAACCTTTATCATATAAAACAGTATATGCATCGTCAGAACGACGACTAATTTCTTTTATAGGCGGTTTATTTTCGCTTGTTTTCTCTTTTTTATGAATAATGCTTTGATACGCATTTTCACCTTTATATTTTTTTATTATTTGAAGGCTATAGTATTCTGCATAGCTTTCATTTAGCCAATCTTGCCAAGTATTTGTATCCGCTTTATACCACCATATATGACCAAACTCATGTGATAGCCACTTAAATAATCCTTCATTATCACCTAGCTTCTCTTTGTTTTGCATAATAATATAATTTCTTCTAACATATCCGCCAGCCTTATTTCTATTAGCAATAATCATATTAATTTTACTTTCATTAGTAGGTTCAAGCATTTCAGTTAAAGAAAAATAGATATCTTGTGATATTTCAAGTAAATGCTTTGGGTATTGATCTGCTAATCCATCTGGCCAATGAACATTTATAGTATTATCTGGGGAAATCAAAGAATTAAACTTATTTGCAACTAAGAGTAGTATGCTAATCTGTGGAGTTTTACAAACCAATTTATAATTAGTTTCTTTCTTAAGATCCCCAATACTTATCAGCTCATAATCTCCTACAATGTTTATAGTCAATTCATATGTAACCTTTGCATTATTAAAATAAGGATACCATGGGGCATAGATGCCAAGTTCTGTCCAGTCTCTGGTGATTCTATTAGTTTCCCATTTTCCGTTGATAGCAAATTTAAGATTATAAAAAAGTATAAAGCTAAATTCCTTAACTGGCTTATCAAAGTATAAGACGATAGTTTTAGCATCCTCCATAAAAGGGTTATTATTTCCCTGAAGAGTCTTGTACTTAATAAGACCCGCACATTCTAGTCCTTTAATACTTATACTCTTTTGAATTATAAATTTGTGTTCTTGCTTCTCTTGATTTGTACTGACAGAGATTTGCAAACTCCCTGATAGGTAATTAGCAGCAGGTGCAATTTTTACAGATCCGTTATAGTGGGCATTGTCATACATCGTAGTCACCTCTTAAAATTTGCCTTTTTCATACATAACAGTATAACAATAAAAGGCTCTAATTATTAGGCCCTTTTTCGATTAATTGAATAATTTTCTCTTTTGCATCCTTTATCGTAAATGGAATGTCTACTATATAGCCAAGTTCTTTCAATTGATAGAACAACTCAGATAAAATTGGCTTTTCTAAACTAGCTTCCTTTAATATTTCAAGTTGAGAAAACACATGGTGTGGATTCCCTTTTGTAATAATTTTACCATCATTTAACACATAAATAACGTCAGAAATACTTGGCACTATATTAATATCATGAGTAGTTGTAATTAAAGTAGTATTGAGCTCTTTGTTTATTCGATTAAGAATATCAATTATTTCTTTTTTAGATTTTGTATCAAGCGAATCAAAGGGCTCATCAAGTATTAGAAACTCTGGTTTCATAACTAATGCACCAGCTAAAGCAACTTTTTTCTTTTGCCCACCACTCAGATAATGAGGAATTTTGTCAAGAAGATGTAAAATATCAAACTCTTTTGCAATATCTTTGACAAGCTTATCTACATCTGGCTTTTTCAAGCCCTCACTTCTAGGTGTAAAAGCGATATCGTCATATACCGTTGGGCCAATAATTTGCTCATCAACATTTTGAAACACGACGCCCATATGCTTTCTAAGTTCATTGAAGTTTTCAAATGGTGACATACCTAAGACAGATACCTCTCCATCGATTGGTTTTAGTAATCCTATTATATGATTTAATAAAGTAGTTTTTCCCGCACCATTTGGCCCTAGTATAGTTACACGTTCCCCACGATGGACAGTAAAAGCTAAGCCACAAGCGCTAACTTCTGTTTTATCTGGATATACATGTTTTAAACAATCAACTTTTATAATATGTTCCATGGTAATATCACCCCTATTAAAATAATTAGACCACCTACTATCAATATGTAATCAGCTTTTTGACTAATTTTAAAATTTGCTTCCACTGGGATCTTCCCATTATAGCCTCGAAGCTCGAGTATTTTATACATTCTTTCACTCATGTCAATTGCTTGAAGTATTAATGTTCCTAAAACAGCAGCAATTGTCTTTATGTTCGTTACAAAATTATGTGGCCTATATCCTCCTTTTACTTTTACAGTTCTTAGAAGGTTACTTATTTTTTCAAGCAATATAAAAAATGACCTGTATGTTATTAAGAAAACATCAACTAATAAATTTGGAAGAAACTTACCCATTATAGAGAAGATCTCAACATATGGTGTGGTTGTTATGAGAAAAATCATAGTCAAGGCAGCATTAACTGCTTTAAACATAACAATAAAGCTGTGAGTGATTCCCTGTCTGCTCATTAAAAGTGCAAATATAATTGCAAAAAAAGCGGGGTAAATAGCAATCCGAGCAATGCTTAGCGATAAATTTGCTTTTTTGTATAGAGCTATTAATAATATAGAAATTAGTGCAAGTTTTATTAAGCTTGCACTAAGAATAATACTAGTCAACAACAAAAGTGAAAAAATAACTTTTGCTGTTGCTGTAATTTTATGTATAGGACTGTCACCATAAATAGATAAGTAATCAATATCAGCAATATGCATTTAATATCACCCTAACTATCTGCAGGACTATATTTACTGTCAACTAGTGTAGGCCTTACTTTGTAAAAGAACATTACAATTAATGCAGTTACTATTGTTTCTAAAGCAACTCCAAAGCCAAAAATTAATATTAGAGCAATCCATCCTGTAAAGAATAGGTAATTAACTTCACTTATTGCCTCACTTAAGTGTTCATGGTCATGCTCATGGTGCTCATCTTCTAGATGTTCTTCATGATGTTCGTCTTCCACATGAGTGTGGGGGATTGCATACGAAAACCCTGCAGCATATCCAACCACTGAAAACATAAGAGCAATAGAAACTATCAAAGCAATTACCGTTGAGATAACAACTCCTATAAGTTTTCTCTTTCTACCAAGTAGTTTAAAGAGCATGCTCCCAATAAAAACTTCTGAGCCTATTACAAGGGAGTTGATGCCAACAATAGTAAAGCCACCATGCCCAAAAGTTGCCAGTATCAAGCTGACAACAAAGACTACAATAAAGCCTAGTTTTGGACCTATTAATATACCTGTAAGTACAGCTAAGCTTAAATGTACAGGAATAATCACTAATGGAACAGACATACCTATTAGCATGAGTGCTGCCATAACACCAGTTAAAGGCAATAATTTTTTTACATGGTCCTTGTTAATGCTTTTTGATATTAGAAAAATAATTCCAAAAGTTATTAAATACGCTGGAATCCAAATATATAAAGGAATAATCCCATCTGGAATGTGAATATGACTCATATAAATCCCCCTTAAACTTTTTTGTTTTTTTGTTATATATATTACATTATATGTTAACAGGAAGAGAAATAGCAACAATTATCACTATATCAAGGTAAAGTGCTTTAATCATCTCTGCATATACCAAATAAAATATAACTTTTATGAACAATAGAGTAAGTGAAAAAGTCACATACCTCTGTACTAAATTTATTAGTATCACTTAGTGTTAGTATGTATAATAAGATATGATAAAATGTGTACTAGAAATTGGAGGAAATCATGGTGTATTGGATTGATGTAGAAGATATTTCATTTAACTCTCTGTTACTACTAGAAAGAGTACAGCTAAGTTGGTTAGCAAAAATTAACAATATTGAAAAAGATTTAGGGATAGCTCTTAATAATAATACCGTAGTGCTTTGGTATATAATAAATAAGTGCCCTGAAATTTCTGGTTTTATCACAAAAGCAGTTAGCTCAGTTAAAGATAGGCAATTTAGTGAAGAAGAAATAAGAGAATCAGAGAAGAAGGTCTTAAATAAAATAAATGATTGGATTGTTTATGTCATCAAACCAAAAATTTATGATCAGCAACCATTCTTAGCTTGGGACTCTAATGAGTTAACAGATATAGCTAACTTTAAAGATAAGGTAGTACTTGATATTGGCGCTGGAACAGGAAGGCTGGCGTTAGTTGTAGCAAAAGAAGCAAAAGCAGTTTATGCAGTTGAACCAGTTAGTAATCTAAGATATTATCTAAAGGAAAAAGCAAAGAAATTAGGTATAGGTAATCTTTATGTTGTAGATGGGGTAATAGAGGATATCCCGTTTGAGAGTAATTTTGCGGATATAGTTATGGCAGGTCATGTAGTAGGAGATGACATAAAAAAAGAGATTGATGAACTAAGAAGAGTTGCCAAAGATGCTGGGCAGATTGTGTTGTGTCCAGGAAACTCAGACAAGGATAACAGCATTCATGATTACTTAATAGAACAAGGCTTTAGCTGGGGTAGATTCATGCAGCCTAGAGATGGAATGAAGAGAAAGTATTGGATAGAAATTTAAAAAATAATTAGATTGGAAGTGCAGAAATGATATTTAAAAGAATATCATTAAGAAATAAAACTAAATACATTTTGCTAGTAATAATACTCCTAGGATTAACCTCTTGCAGTAGTGTCTTAGAAGTCTATTTAGATGTAAATAATAAGGACGCAGGGGAAGTAAAGGGAGATGGGCAATTTGTTAGGGATAGCATAATAACGATTGAAGCTATACCTAATGTTGGCTATGAATTTATTGGCTGGGAAGAAAATGGTGAAGTTATTTCAAATGATGAGAGGTATTTATTCAAATTAGATAATAGGAAAAGTTTTACTGCTGTGTTTCATCCTAGAGAGCATTTAGTAAATGTAAGTACAGAAGATTACAACAAAGGGAATGTAACTGGAGGAGGAACATTCGTCCACGGGGAGACTATTACAATTCGAGCTATTCCAAATGAAGGATACATGTTTGTTGGCTGGGATAACATTGATAGTTACCAAGCAACACAAGAAATAGTAGTTAACAAGAGCTTAAGGTTAGCAGCATTATTTGATGAGGAAGTAGCTATGCCTATTTATAATTACTCGGCAGAGCCTGAACTTTCGCCTGATGGGACATATCTTGCGTATATGCATGATGAGGTGCTTGTTGTTCATTCACTAGAAGAGAATAGGGCAGTTGTTGATATAGAGCTTAGAGCTTCTGCTAGTAATTTTGAGCAAGTTAGTTTGAGGTGGCTTAAAGATAGTACAGGCCTTTTAGTACTTGACGGAGAAAATCTTTTTATTTATAAGTTTGATGGTAGCTCATCGCAACTAACAGAAGGTCCTATTGTTAAGATTGAAGCAAACAACAACTACATTTACTCAATCGAAGGAAAACAAGGAGTAGGGGAAGAATCCACATCAAATAATGAGACTGAAGGCAACATAAAAAATGAGTACATTTTAAAAATCTTTTCTCTAAATGGAGAGCTTTTAAAAGAAGAGCTATTAGAGCTAGAGGTATCAACAGATATGCAAGTAAAGCTATTACCAGAAATAGACGGAGAGAGAGTAGCTTTTAGCATTGGCAACGAAATGTATATATATAACGGAAGTGAAGAAAGATTTTATAATCTCTCTGATGAAATCACAGGCGAAGTGATTTCATGGGTTCTTAAAGACAAGGTTGCTTTTTTAGATAACGAAACAAGAAGTTTTCAGATTTATGATCTAGCATTAGATCATAGGCTTATGATTTTTAATATGAGAGAAGTAGATCTTACTCATGCGGATAATTATTTCCTGGGAAATAATTACTTATTAGTGCGGGGTACTAAACGAGATGGTTCAAGTGAATCATATTATGTCTATTATGATGTTCTTGAGAACATTGATGAGCTAGAATTTGAGCTAGATATAAATACTAATACAAGAGTATTAACAGCAGCAAAGTCTTTTGAGCAAATAATTGAATATGAGGATTATCATATTTTAAGCGCAGACAATAAGTTGGTTATATTTGATGAAGACTTTAATCCAAAGCTGCTTTACCAATCAGATACAAGAGTAAGAATGCTAGGTGTATTAGATTCTGAGTTGGTATTTTTGGAGTTTAATAGGACAAACTTTTATAGTTTAGTAAAAAAAGTTAATATTATAAATTAAGAGTTACTTAGGTAACTCTTTTTTGTGTAGGGATAGATTATACTTAAGTTAGGAAAGTGTAGGTGAGTATGTTGAAAAAATCTATTCATTTATTAATTCAGATAGCATTTCTAGTGCTTTTTTTTGTGTTGATTAAAGCAGGAAGAATTCAAGTTTGGATGGGTATATTTCTTGCAGGCATAGCAATTAGCTTTTTAAAAGGTAGAGTTTACTGTGGTTTCATTTGCCCAATAAACACAGCTATTCAAACGATAAGCTATATAAAAAAGAAATTAGAAGTAAAAGATATGAAATACCCGAAATTTTTAGCATATAAAGTTACAAGAGTAATTTTTCTAATAGGCTTTATAGCAATATTTATTATAGTAATTAAGACAGGTAGAAAACTGCCAGTGTTACCTGTGCTTTTTGTATTTGGGGTTGTTTTATCTATCTTTTTTCATCAAGAGCTATGGCATAGATATTTATGTCCATATGGAACTATTTTAAATATAAGCTCAAAAACAGCTAATACTAAGATGGTTGTTGATGAAGATAAATGTAACAACTGCTCAATTTGCAAAAGAGTATGTAAGGGACATGCTGTGGAAAAAAAAGAAAAACATTATATCAAGCAAAATGATTGTTTAGTTTGCTTTGAATGTGAAAGAAACTGCAAGCAAAAAGCAATAGAGTACAAGTAATTAGCTTTCTATTGCTTTTATAGTAGACTGTAGTTCATCTATAGACTCATCAATAAGAGACTGTAAATAGTTTTGTGTAAATTAATAAAGAAATAAATCACAAGAGCAAGTAAATAGTTAGGTTGATAATGGGCTGTCATGTAAGATTGACAGCTCATGTACAATTTGGTCCCAGTTATTCACTCTGCGGGACCATTTAGAAATAGCATCCTGAGAAACAAGATACAACATTTTAGCTAATGCCATATCAGTACTAAAAATAGCTTTTCCCTTAGTCACTTTACGAAACTTACGATGCAAGTTCTCAATAATATTAGTTGTATACATTATTTTCCTGATGTTTTCTGAATACATGAAAAATGGAGATATAACATCCCAGTTTTCATACCATGATTTTACACACGTTGGATAATGTTGATTCCATTGCTCTTTGAATAGCTCTAGATTACGATATGCTTCTTCTTCATTTGGTGCTTTATATACTGCCTTCAAGTCCTTCATTAATGCCTTAATATCCTTGTATGAAACATACCTGGTTGAAGATCTAATTTGATGTATAATGCATCTTTGAATTATTGAGTCAGGGTATGATGCTAATATTGCCTCCTTAAAACCAGTTAATCCATCCACGCTAAAGATATCTACTTTCTTAACACCTCTATTTCTAAGGTCAGTTAATATCTTTAACCAAAACTTACTTGACTCATTTTCTCCTATCCAGATACCTAGTATGTCCTTAAAACCTTCAGAATTAACCCCTAATACCACATATGCTGCTTTCTTAACTATTCTATTATCATGTTTTACTTTGTAATGTATAGCATCCATAAAGATAAATGGATATCTTTCCTCTAACGCTCTACTTTGCCATTGCTCTACTAATGGTATGATTTTATCTGTCATTTTAGACACTAGAGTGGCTGAAAGTGGCATGCCATATATGTCTTCTATATGTTTTGATATATCTCTTTGACTCATTCCCTTTGCATACATTGAAATAACTTTGTCTTCTATTGCTGAAATGTCTTTTGAGTGCTTTGGTACTACCTGTGGTTCAAACTCCCCTAATCTATCTCTAGGAATGTCTAAATCAAGGCTTCCGTAGTCAGATCTAACTGTCTTCTTTGAACTGCCATTACGGCTATTCTTATTAGTCTTTCTTTCATATTTCTTGTAACCTAACTCATCTTCTAACTCAGCGCTAAGTAGCTCTTCAACTCCAGATTTCAGCATTTCTTTCAATACTCCTTGAAGATCTGCTAATCCTTCAACACCTTGATCCTTCATCACTTGACTTACTAACTCTTTGATACTCTCTTTTCTAGCCATAAAAAAATCCTCCACTTTCATAATTAAATTTTATCCTATTAATTACTCTTGTGAAAGGATTTCTAAATGTACACAAAATATTTTACACTACCATCAATAAGTCTAAGTTTCGTTAAAGTTTGCTCGGAGAGTAAATCCTTCTCAGATTTAATTTTATCAAGAAGTTTTTTAATATCTTCATTTAAAGTGCCAACATCTTCATTCAGGGTATATTTCATTCCACGTATGCTCTCTTTTAACTTGTAGCGATAGTTATACATCATATTGTTGATATTGCTGTCTATATCCTTTTCTACTTTAGCCTTACTATTTTCATAAATTTTTTTATTTACAAATCCATTTGGCATCATAAGTACTACTTTGTTTAGGTTAATATCCTCAGTTAAAGGCTTAACACTGACATAGAAATCTTCTTTTTCTGACAGTAAAATATCAGTTACTGAATATGTGTATTCCACACTAAAGAGGTCCTCAAACATCTCGCTTACACTTTCCTCAACATTCTTAATCTGGTTTGTTATTTTTTTTGTCAACTCTAAATAAAAATCATTAAGGCGTGATTCACCTTTAAAATTTAGAGTGTATAGCTGATTAGCTAACCCTATATTGATAAATTTACTAAACTCTTCTAATAATTTATTAGGGTCAAATGGCTGGCTATTACTATATATAGAATTAAGCTTATCAAGAGTATTTCTGTTTAATTGATCTCCTTGACTAATAATATATGATCTTAGGGCTACTATTTTTTCTTCTGCTTCTTTATCTAATAGCCAAGCAGCAGATTCTATATCTGATTCTAAAACTCGTATTTTCTGAGCAAGTTCATTTTGCATGTTATTTAGCTCATGAAGTGGTGACGTGAGAATTTTTTTATATAGCCTTAATTGAGATATAGATTCATTTGCTAGTCTTATGAGCTTTTTATCAATTGAAACCCGCAGTAAATCTTCTTTATTGCCATTAAGATAATTTTCTATATCTGTTAACATTCTGTCTACTCCAATTTCATGAGTAGCACTAATTGCATAAATATTAATTTTATCTATGCCTAGTGTTTTAGATAAGACATCTTGACAATAATTAATGTATTCTTCTAAGTCTGAAGGAGTAATTGTGTCTATTTTATTAACAGCAAAGAAAATTTTTGATGCGTGACTTCCAGCATTTCTTAACAAACTAAGTTCTATTTCATTAATCGGACTATCAACTGATAGCATGTATATCAAAGCGTCACTATCTTGAACATGTGAATAAGCTATATCAGTGTTATGCTCATGGATTGATCCCACCCCTGGTGTGTCAACAATAGTTACATTGTTACTAAGAAAATCTACTGGCAAAAAAATATCAACATTTTCTACACCTTTAATATTATTAGGATTTTCTAGTTCACTAATGTATTTTCCTAATGAGCGAAGAGGAGCGAGCTTTTCTTTTTCATCTTTAAAATATACTTTTGCTAATTCAGAACCATATCGAATCTTTGTTAGAACAGAGGTTATTGGGATAATACCTACTGGTAGTATGTCAGACTTTAAAATTGTATTTATGAAAGTTGATTTGCCTCTTTTAAATTGACCAATGACAGATACAATAATTTCTTGCGTCTTTACTTTTTCCTCTATTTGCAAAAGTTTATTTAGTTGAGTTTCACAAACAGATACCCCGCATAAAACTCCTATGCATTTTTGCAAGGATTCTTTAAGGTCATGCATTAAAGGCTCACCTCCACAAGTGTTTAGTTCTAAGATTATTATATACCACAACTTATTGTTAAACAATTCTTTGGTTAAGGTAAAAAAACCGCATTTATAAAAGGAAACATATAAGAAATATAGAAATAAGAAGTATTAACTATATATGTTAGGAGGTGTGTAAATGGAAAGAGCTAAGGTTCGGATATTTGAGATTATTGAGAAAGCAGATACAAAAGATCGAGCAAGTTTTATATTTGATTCTATGATTATTTTTTTAATAGTACTAAATGTGACGTCAATAATACTAGAATCTTTTAGTGAACTCTACAGTGTGTATACTGTTCATTTTAGAGTTTTTGAAATCTTTAGTGTAATGGTATTCACTATAGAATATATATTGAGAATTTGGACCTCAGATATTTTGTATAAAAATGAGAACATTACAAGAATCACTGCAATAAAAAGATACCTATTGTCCCCAATGGCTGTAATAGATTTAGTGGCAATTTTGCCTTTTTATCTACCTTTTATTGTTAGGCTAGATTTAAGATTTTTAAGGATGTTGAGAGTCACAAGATTTTTGCGAATGTTCAAGTTTAATCGCTATTCGCAGTCATTTAGTCTAATTGGGAAAGTATTATCAAACAAAAAGGAAACTTTAGTGGCAACGATTTTAATCACATTCTTTTTAGTTGTCATGTCGTCAATTATGATGTTTTACGCAGAAGGGCATGTTCAAGAAGAAGCCTTTCCAAATATTGTATTAACATTTCGGTGGGCAATAGCAACTTTGACTACAATAGGTTATGGCGATGTTTACCCTGTTACAGGAATAGGGAAACTGCTTGCTAGTGTAATTGCACTACTTGGAATTGGCATTGTTGCAATACCTACAGGTATTATTTCAACTGGTTTTATGGAGGTTTTGCAAAAGAAAGAAGAAAATGAAGGAAACATTTGCTTAGTAGTATGTCCTCACTGTCAGAATGAACTAAATGCTGCTAAACATATAGATGATAAGTATGAGATTGTTATTAAAGAAAAATAGAGTAGCTAAAACATATAGTTTTGATATAATGCAAATATCAAATACAAAAGCAGGTGTAATAGATGTTAATAGGAATAACCTATGATTTAAAGGTTGAATATCTAGCAAAAGGTTTATCTGATGAAGAAACAGCAGAACTTGATAGTGAGGATACTATCAATGCAATTGTTGAGGCTCTAAAAAAACAAGGGCATGCAGTAGAGAAAATTGGAGGAATTAGTAGTTTAGTTTTAGCATTATCAAATAATAAAAAGTGGGATCTTGTTTTTAATATAGCAGAGGGGTTGAAAGGTTTTAGTAGAGAAGCAAGAATACCAGCATTGCTTGATGCATATGATATTCCTTATACTTTTTCAGACCCGCTAACGCTAACTATGTGTTTACACAAAGGTATTACAAAAAAGATAATACGTGATGCAGGGCTAAAAACTCCTAAGTTTGTAGTAATTGAAGATATTAATGATATTGAAGATATAAACTTTGCTCCACCATATTTTATAAAGCCTATAGCTGAAGGTACAAGTAAGGGAATAGATTATACATCTATAATTAACTATAGAGATGATCTCTTCACACATGTAAATCTTATGTTAGAAAAATATAAGCAACCTGTTTTAATTGAGGAACTTATGATAGGTAGAGAGTTCACTGTTGGTATTATAGGAACAGGAAAGCAGGCAAAAGCTATAGGGACAATTGAAATTATCGTTGATAAGAGTAAGATTGCTGAAGGCTATTCTTATGAAGCAAAGCAAAAGTACTTAGAAACAGTTAGGTATGTTAGAGTTGAAGAGGACATAGCGTTGAGATGTCAAGAGCTTGCAATAAAAGCTTGGAGGGCTCTTGGAGGAAGGGACTGTGGAAGAATTGACATTATGTTAGATAGTAATGACGAACCTAACTTTATAGAAGCCAATCCACTTGCAGGGCTTAATCCAGTTCACTCAGATCTCCCCATTTTAGCTAAGTTGTATGGGTATTCATATGAAAACTTAATTAATATGATTGTTGAATCAGCAAGTAAAAGAATCGTAATAAGACAAGATTAAATATGTATAAGATGGCAATAGATAGACAATGATATTATTTTAGATGAAGAGAACTTGAAAAAGAATAATATTGTGAGAATAACAAGGATGAGAGTAGCAGCGCTCTTATTAGCTTTTACATTACTTTTTATAACTGGTTGTGAAGAAGCTCTACCCGAGATATCAAAAAAACTACTTAAAGAAAGCGAAAGTGTTAAAGAGGGTATTGGATTTTCCACGATTGATCAGACTGTTCTTTACCAAAATGATGTGACTATAACAGCTATGGCACTTAACCAGGGAGGGTTTTTAGGGACTAAACTAGTGCTTTTATTAGAAAACAATACTGATAGAGATTTGCTAGTGCAAACAAGAAATGAATCTATAAACGGATATATGGTAGATGCAATTATGTCACAAGACTTAACAGCTGGAAACAAAGCAAACGCAAACATGACATTTTTGTATGATCATAGTTTATATGGGATTGAGGAAATTAGTGAAATATAATTCTCTATTTTTATAGCAGAGAAGAATGACATTCTTAGTAATACACTGAGTGACCTAGTTAGTATAGAAACTTCTGAATATGGCACTTATACTCAAGAATACGATAGGTTAGGCACAGTGATTTATAGGGAGGGGCGTAAAACCCCTATGCCTTTAGGCTAGGGGATGTAAGCCCTAATTTCCTTGTGTTTGAATATATTTTTGAATGGTATCTTTGC
>Ga0334892_1000742_pt1 | contig 35081 bp, 29 predicted proteins | sample GraSluR3_MG_4_FD_207213 | JGI IMG/M metagenome (GOLD analysis project Ga0334892, IMG submission 207213) | Sludge microbial communities from methane-producing bioreactor in Wageningen University, Netherlands - Granular Sludge_15_04-R3 | ecosystem: Engineered > Bioreactor > Anaerobic >...
AGATCATGTATACTACAAATATCATTGAAAATTTACATCGCAAATTCCGTAAAATAACTAAAGGAAAAGCTGTATTTAGTACCGATATGGCACTAGCTAAGATATTATATCTTGTCTCACAAGATGCTGTTTCTAAATGGAACCGAAGGGTGAAAAACTGGGACTTGATAAGAAATGAGCTATCAATTTTACATGATAGCCCATTAACAACTTAACTTTTATTTACTCTTGTGATTTGTTTCTTTGTATATTTACACAAAACTATTTACAGTCTCCAATTAAGTTTTCATGGCAACTTATTCTACAAATAGCTCCTTATTCCTTTACATGAATGCTCTTTTAACTACCGACCTGAAAAGCTTTTAATATTCGGATGATTAAAACATGCAATTAAACTAGTGGTAAATCATATGGCTACTTAATCAATGGGCAATATGCGTGGGCAGTATTATTCTATCCTTTTATTCTCACTTATGGCTTCCCTAATACCTGCTATTCTCTCTCATACTTTTTAGCAAAATAAGAATACTCATTACATGCTTAATATTGCTACTCCAATCAAGAATGTATTCAAAATACTTAAATTTTGTTTATGATGTAGTTGAGATACTTTTTTAGTCATATTGTATTTGTATCACATTGTATAATAAACACGCAGTTAAGTTACGGTCATTACCCTTTTTAATCACTGCCATGTAATTACTCTTTGGTGCTTCAACTCGTCTTTCTCCACTACTAATATCGTGTCACATCCAACTACCTTCAGTTTATCTTTCAAACTTCTATCCACATCTCTTTTATATAATTATCTTTAGCATCTTTCACTTCTGTTTTATCTCTATTTACTATCTCAAAACCATAGCCTAATTATATTACTTTACCAGTTATTTTTTTATCTCCATGGAACATTAATGTTGACTATCCTCCACTTCAACCTTTGATTTTTCACTTCTTTGCTTATCTTACAAGTCTACTACAGTGGTTTTCTCATCATTATTGATCTCTGCTTTATTACTATGCTTATCTTTAAGCGATCCTTATAGTTTTAATAAGTCTTAAAACATTTTATCTTTAGTGTTATACTGTTCTTAAATGGGGTATAAAAATCGTATACGAAAAGAATACAATTGATCACTATAATTAAAGAAAGAATTATGGCACTTAGATATGCAATTTATAAATAGGAGAATTCTCATGATAAAAACTGATAGATTAATCTTAAAAGACCATACAAAAGAAAACTTAGAAAAGCTTAACTCCTGGTTTAATGATAAAGAGCTATCATTTTATGATGATGAGGAGCCCTTCACACTTCAAGACCTAGATGAAACAGAGCAATATTTAGTGAATAAATTAATCTCTAGTGGATTTAACGCAAATAAGAATATCATTCACATTGCTATTCATACCAAAGAAGGAAGTCTAATTGGCTATTGTATGATAGCCCTTATAGATAAGCATAACAAAAAATGTAAGATAGGACTTACTATAGGGGAAAAAAGTCAGTGGGGTAATGGTTATGGAAAGGAAACTCTACAAACATTAATAGAATATTGCTTTTCTTTTTTGGGAATGAATAGAATTACAGCAGAAATATTTTCAATGAATAAAACCTCTATCCGCTTATTTGAAGGCTTAGGATTCAAAAAAGAAGGAACTATCCGAAAAAGCGTGTTGAAAAAAAGTGAGTATGTAGATGAATATATATATGGCTTATTATATGATGAGTGGAAAACTACCTAAATAAATGATATATACTCATTTTTAATAGAATATTTCCTTAAACATTAATCGTGTTGTGATATGTTTGTTATTGCTTACTAAAAGGGTCCGCTCAAGAGATTAAACTTAGTGCTTAATTACTCAAGTGGCCCTTTTATGAACTGCATTATTTAACTAACTCTTTTACTCTACCCACTTCTCCACTAGTCAACCTAACTTTTATTCCATGCGGATGACTTTCAGAGTTTGTTAATATGTCTTTAACAAATCCTTCTGTTAATATATTAGCGCGCTGATTTTCTTTTTTAACAATCTTTACTTTTGAATCAGGCTTTATGTCTGCTCTTTTTATATTATTCAATAGTTCACACCTCTTTCTTAGTACCACTCTACCATTTAACAAAGTGATAGTGAAGCATCTTGATTATTGATTTCATGTTTTTGATATTTATCACACTTACAAATTTCTCTTTCTCCTATTTCTTATTGAAAATGTTTCCAAAAGTTGAAATCTGACTCAATAAGTTATTTGCACCATATTAAATCAAGGTGAAACCTTATTTGAAATAATATGATAAATGAGAAATCATCACTATGGGTATAGCAAAGCTTTTCAATAATATTTTTCTAGGACCATGGGTTCAGAAGACTTTCAAAAATATTAACACCCGCTACTAGATTTGTTGCTATCTCAATAAACACTTCTACTTAATTATGTGGACAAAGTGAAACATTTTAAACATTTATGATATAATATAGCAGATGTAAATGTAGTATTTTAATTCAAAATAATTAGATTTTCTTGGAAGCTATTTGAAGCCCAAATCATAAGTAAGAATTTTTTAGCAACTTTAAGATCAAAAACTACAAGAGTATAAAAAGGAGTAAACAATTGAAGAAGTTAATTTTAGTTTTATAGATACTACTAGGCTTGGTGTTATACAATGTTAGTTCTGAGCAATATGAAAGTAAAACTTATGATGTAACTGAGGAAAGAACTGAACATCAAGTTTTCAGTTTTGAGTTTGACGTAGATACCAAAATTGACATCAGACTTGATGAAAAACCAAACGCCTTAAATCATTCAAAACTCATATTAGTATATCTTAATAGCCATAAAGAAATATGGGGTAAATCGTACCAGTTAACAAATGAAAATTTTGAATGCGTTATAGAAGCACCTGGGACATACCAGCTAATACTTATAACTGAACCTTTGCAAAATTACAAAGGCGGAACATACCCGCAAGTTGAAGTTAATTGGTTGATTAGAAATCCTTAAATGAACTTGAGCTTCACTATAAGAATTGAATCAAATCTGCATAAAATTATTTTATAGTAGGCTTTATTTAATCTTTTGATTAAAGTGTAGTATAAAAAAGGTGTCTCTGAATAGTCCTTATTCAGAGACACCTTGAAAGAGTAAAAATTAATCAGGTAGAACTGATTTAGAATAATGATAAAGTGACGGAGCTCCTCCAGTATGTAAAAATAGGACTTTATCAGTTGGTTTAAAAAATCCTTTTCTTACTAAGTCAATTAAACCAGCCATTTGTTTGCCCGTGTACACTGTGTCAAGTAATATCGCCTCAGTTTGTGCTAGAAGTTGAACAGCTTCTTTCATACCATCAGTAGGTCGCCCGTAACCTTCTCCCACATATTCATCATAAACTATAACTTTTTCCATTGGTGGGATTGGACACCCGACATGTGTTGCTACACTCTTAATAAGTGGATAAAGCTTTTCAATTTGCACATCAGTGCTACGGCTAACGCTAACACCCAATACAGGAATATTCATATTATTTCCATAGACTCCCACTAAAAATCCAGCATGAGTTCCGCCACTTCCACTTGGGACTACAATATAATCAAAGTCCATTCCATAATCAAACATTTGCTGTTGTAATTCTTGTGCACATTGCACATAACCAAGAGATCCTATTTCGTTAGAACCTCCACCTGGGACTATATATGCTTGACGCCCTAAAGATTCTACTTCCCTTGCAATTTTTTTCATCTCTGCCATCATATCTGATCCACCAGGAACTACAGTTATTGCTTCTACACCAAGCATTCTAAAGAGAAAATTATTACCACTAGCATTTGGATCATAGCTTCCCGGTATTCTTTCTTCTAAAACTAGCCTGCACTTTAGCCCCTCTTTTACAGCAGCTGCAAGAGTTAATCTACAGTGGTTAGATTGAACTGCGCCACAAGTGACTAAAGTATCTGCTCCTTTATCTAAAGCATCCGCTACTAAAAACTCTAGTTTTCGTGTTTTATTGCCTCCACCAGATAATCCTAATAAATCATCACGTTTTGCAAAAACTTTTGGGCCACCTAAAGCTTCTGAAAATCTTTTCAACTCTTGTATAGGTGTGTAATATGGTGTGTAAATACGTCGTTTAAATCTGCCTAAATTCATGATAATCCTCCTAAGAATAGTTACATACTTTTTCACAAACTCTACATTTAAATCATTCGCTAATTAGCTCTATACTCCTGCTGAAAAAAGTATCAGTATGATAATAATTTAACTTGTAAAACTTAAATGTCTTACATTTTAGCACTCTAGCGTAAAAGCGAAAGAGTAAATAGCAAAAATAGCATTATACTAAGAAAAGGATCACCCAGTGTTTTAGATGTTTTTTTCACATAAGACTTGAAATCTTATATCTCAAGAAGACATATAAAAAGCTTAATCAGTATGAAAAAAATGTATTCAAGTCCTTAATACTACTCTGTGTTGATTGAATATTCTTAAAACTATAGATAAATAATCATGCTTATATTATAGAACCTAGCAAGAAAACACGCATTTTAATACTGTCCTCATTTATCAGTACATTTTTTACTTGTAGCAGAATCAAAAAGACCTCTAGCTAAAACTCTCTAAAGGTCTCCATATTTAGTTTTCTTTTTCTAGTATTTCAATAAATATCTCTACAAGCTCCTTATCAAATTGAGTTCCCGCTCCTCCTCTTAGCTCATTTATAACTTGGATTTTACTCATCTCTTCTCTATAAGGCCTCTTTGACGTCATAGCTTCATAAGCATCCACAACTGCAATTATCCTCGCTCCTAAAGGAATTTCTTTTCCTGCTAATCCTTCAGGATAACCTTTACCATCCATTCTCTCATGATGATACAAAAGTGAATCTATAAACTTGTTATCTTCGTCTAGCTCACGCAAGATTTGATAACTCATTTCAGAATGTTTCTTTATCACCTCATATTCATCATCTGTAAGCTTATCTTTTTTACCTAAAATACTTTTTGGTATTACAACTTTTCCTATATCATGATAAGAAACAGCTCTTAAAAATTCCTTGTAGTCATCATCTTCTAGACCTTCTCTAATCCTTTTATACAAGCATCCTGCAAGCTCTTTCACTCTATCATTATGTAATTTTTCATATGGAAACTTCTTATAATTATAATTTAATAGATTCTCAATAACTCTAGTTCTTACCACACCTTCATTTACTTGCTTATCTTCATACATATTAGCATCTGCATAGCGTATGGTATCTTCAATATCTTCAAACTCATTATTTTTCACTGAATACCCTATAGCAAGTGAAACTTCAAAAGGTTCAACCAAGTAATTTGGAGCTACCTTTTTAATTCTCTCTTTTATTCTTTTTGCCTCTTTTTCAGTAGTATTTGGCAGTAAGATACAAAACTCATCTCCTCCGGTTCTTGAAACTATATCATCAGACCTAAACATATTTCTTAGAAGATCTGCTGTTTTCTTGATAATCTCATCACCCATTTCATGTCCAAAGGTATCATTAGCTAATTTCAGACTATTCAAGTCTAGCATCATAACAGTAAATGGTAAGTTTTCCTTAGTATCTAACTCATGAAGTGAACTATTCAAAAACCTTCTGTTATATAAGCCTGTAAGTTCATCATGCAAGCTTAAAAACTCTATCCTCTTTTGTCTTTTCACTTGATTTGTAACATCTCTAAATACAACTACAAATCCAGCTATTTCACCGCTAGATAAGTGAACTGGGGAAACACTATATGTAATTAAAACTCTTTTTCCTGTCATAGTTACAAGAGTAACCGGCTCGTTTTCATGATTCTCCGTTTCTTTTAACGTGAACATGCTTTCTAAAATGTCAATTTCTTGACCTTCTGAGTCTATTATTTTAAAAATATCATGAATATTCTTAAGCTCAGCATCCCTATACTGCCACTCAATTAATTCCTCTGCAGTAGGGTTAATAACATTAATGTCACCATTGACCTCTGTTGACATAATCCCTTCACTTACTGATAATATAGTGGATTTTAGTTTTTCTTTTTCATAAAATAGTTCATCTTGAGCCTTTTTTCTATCTGTTACATCTGCAATACTACCAATCATTCTTGTAACTTTATTATTGTCGATATGAGCAACTGCTCCTCTGTCTTCTACCCAAATTACAGAGCCATCACTTCTTATCAATCTATGCTCACTAAAATAGCTTTGCTTCCTATCAATTGCATCATTTATCTCTATTAAAACTTCATCCAAATCTTCTGGATGTATAAATGTTTTAAACTCTTCCATAGAATGCTCTAAATATTTCTCATCTAATCCTAATATCTCGCACCATCTCCTATTATGGTAAACCATATTACCATCTAGATACCAGTCCCATAGACCTTCACCAGTAACCTCATATGTTAACCTTACTCTCTCTTCGCTTTCAATTATCTTTTCTTCAACTCGCTTCTTAGCAGTGATATCTTCACAAATAATCGCAAGGGTATCGTTGCTTGGCTTATACACTGAAAAGATCCACCAACTACTGTATTGTGTGAGATAATATTCAAACTGCTTTGACTTTTCATCATCAATAATCCTTCTAATAAAACTATTCTTTTTCTCACTTTCAACTCTTAGCACATCAGCAATTATTTCACCTTTAATTTGATCTAATCTCATACCAACCATAGAAAGAAAAATACTATTAGCATCTTCAACTTCGTAGTGCGTAGTAATCGCACTTTCTTTATTATTCTTTTTAAGCAAAACAAAGCCTTTATTCATCTCTTCAATAAGTAAGTTTTTTTCTCTTTCTCTTTCCTGCGCTTCTTCTTTAAGTAATTGTTCGTTTTCAACGAATTTTGAGATATATTTTACGACAAGAAATTGTATTATTAAATAAATAACAAACAGTACTACAAAGTAAATTGTGCTAATTTGATTTGTAAGCTCATTAACTGCGCTAAAAATCGGTTTCTCATCTGCACTCAAAAAGAATGTTCCATCAACAACATCACAATAATGACTGCTTATAATCTTACCATTCTCTATTACCACGTCACTTTCTACATTACCTGGCATGTAACTCATGGAGTACATATCTTCTATGATATCAGTTAAAACCTCTGATAAATCCGCAATTAAGACATCATACCCAATAATTCTGTCATCTGCCAAGATAGGAGACTGCGCGAATAACGCCTCCTCTTCAAAGAATAATTTTGCAATAGTTTCTTCACTGGTAAAATCAATAAATCTACTATTCTCAACTTCTTCTCCAACGTTTACTATAAGCTGCCTATCAAAAGAGTACCTAGTAGCACTAATCATCATATTGTATGTAAATGCACCGTCAGTATATCTAGCAATTGTGAACTCTCTCAATTCTTCTAAAGTCACTTTCCCATTTGTATAATCATTTAATAAGTCTCTAATAACCGATCTACTTGATAGAGCTTCAGCATGATTAATTGCACTTTGAAAATTAGCATGAAGTAGTTGTATTTTATCTCCAGCAGTTAACTCGTACCCATGTATCACTTCATCTTTTAGTTGAGTTTCTATTGGTCTGTAAATTCCAAGATAAACAAACATCGACATAGCAACCAGAAAAATCAGCACTGCTATTCTTGCTCTTTTATAAATTGATTGCAATATACTCACCTCCATAAGCAGCTTATGCTATATAAACTTACTCCTAATTCCTATCAATTATCTTTTCTTCAAAAAGACTTTCAATTTTAGATTTTTTTCATTATTAACTACTGATTAATTCTATAACGAAACTCTTAAAAAAACAAACATATGACCACAATTTTCTGTCAGCTGTAACTTTTTTTCGCTATTATTTATATTTATCCACCTTATTAGCCATCTTCATTTGCTTCATTAAGCCTAGTATAGTAATATGATATTTCGAGAAACGTAATTATTTATAGTAGAGGTATTTAAATGTTTAAAAGAAGTCAACATAAAAAAAGAACAGAATCATTAATAGAAATGTCTAGATCAAACCTTCCAAAAGCAGTATTACTGCTAGCATGGCCAATAATAGTAGAGATGCTCCTTCAATCAACCGTAGGAATTGCTGATACTGCTATGGTTGGAAGGCTCGGTCCAGCTTCAATTGCAGCTGTAGGGTTAGGTAATCAGTTTGTTATGTTTTTATTAACAATATTTGCAGCTGTAAGAACTGGTGCTACTGTTTTAGTAGCGAGGTCTATTGGAGCTGAAGATTTTAAAGGCGCTAATGATGCCGCAAGACAAGCCTTAATTGTCACCCTTTTCTTTGGGTTAACAGTAGCTTTTATAGGTGTGTTTTTTCCTGAGGCAGGGTATAGATTACTAGGAGCTGGAGAGGATGTTATTGCAGTAGGTGCTGGATATATGCGTTGGAGAGCGTTAGCTGCTTTGTTTGCATGTATTATTATGGTTGTCACTGGAATCCTAAGAGGTTGTGGTGATACTTTTACAGCAATGAAAGTTAATGTGACCGTAAACTTGCTTAATATATTTTTCAACTGGATTTTAATCTTTGGTAACTTAGGCTTTCCAACAATGGGCACAGCAGGGGCTGGTGCAGCAACAATGGTGGCTAGATTGCTTGGAGCAGGAATGATGATAACTGTACTGTTTAGAGGAAAAGCTAATGTTCAACTTAAACGAAGTGATAGTTTCAGACTGCATTTTCCAACTCTAAAAAGGCTGTTTAAAATAGGGGTTCCAGCTGGAATTGAGCAAATGTTTATGCGAGGGGCTCAGATTTTCTTCACAATGATTGTCACAAACCTAGGAACTGCTATGTATGCTGCTCATCAAATTGTTTTAAGAGCTGATTCTCTAGCATTTATGCCTGGATTTGGCTTTTCTGTAGCTGCAACAGCTCTTGTAGGACAAAATCTTGGCGCTGAGCAACCTGATGAAGCTAAAAGAGCTGGGAATATAACAATGTATATGGCAATAGGATTAATGACAGCAGTCGGAGCATTGCTCTTTATTTTTGCCAAACAAGCAATGATGTTTTTTACTGATGATCTAGAGGTTATCCAAGCTGGTATTCCTATTCTTAAAATGATGGCTTTCTCTATGCCTTTTATGGCTGTAGCTAGAGTAGCTGCTGGGGCACTTAGAGGAGCAGGTGATACTAAATATGTAATGTGGGGCACTGGTGCTAGTATTTGGGTTGCTAGACTGGGTACTGCTTTTGTGTTAGTCAATATGTTTAACCTTGGACTTTTTGGCGCTTGGATAGGAATGTTTGCTGACCATGTTGTTAGAGCTCTTATTTTCTTTGTTAGATACTTAAAAGGTAAATGGATTTTCATTAAGATTTAAATCATTTAGTATGACAAAAAGGTGTTTAGAATTGAATTCTAAGCACCTTTTTTTGTTATACTAATTTTTTATGAATTTCATTGATTTCAGCTCTGCTTATTATATCTTTTGTCGTATCAATATAACGACCTAGAGCATTTGCCCTAATAGTAAGCGACTCTGAGAAAAGACTATTGATATCAGCTTTTATATGAAATATAGCTATGTTTGATATAGGAATTTTACCTGCGCTGTCTCCAATAATTCTTCTAAAAGCGCTCATCTTTTTCATATTGTTATACATAGGATTACTAAACTCTTCGATGTTTCGTTTAGTTTGTTCTTTCCATTTCTCTTGTGATTCATCCCCTGTTATAATTCCTTTTCTATCTATGATACTCAAAAAATAAATACCCGAATTTCCAATAACTATGTAATCAATTTTAAATGAATCATTATTCTCCCCTGCTAAAGTTAACCCACTTATTACCTTAAATGACTCTGGCAGCTCTTTTAGCTCTTTCTTCACTGTCTGATGGGTGTTCTTACTTATAATAAAATAAGCTAACCCAAGAATAAGCATAACAACACCCACAATCAAAATAATTAAAAAATCGTCCATTAATATCACTCCTTGTATCACAAACTATATCATACTTTAAATCATTAATATATATGTAGCAAAAGTTTGCTTATACTAAAATCTGTCTTTAGCTTACAATAAAAAACGCTCCTCAATGTAGTAGACAGTTTTACTATTTTATCTATCTACTACAAGGGGAGCATATCAATAAAACATTCTGCACTTTCTCTAAATCCTTTTATTTTATCAATTCTAAGCAGCAGGACTTCTTCCTTGGCTCATTATTATAAGTTTCTCTTTAACATCGCCCATTTGCTTACTAGTAATTATTTCTTCGTCATCTTTTAAATAAGTTTTAATCTCATTAGCATGCACAACAAGTGAGTCTGAGTATAGATTTTCTAGATCTGCTTTGTTATGAAATACTACAATAGGATAAATTGGTATATCAGTTGCAACATTTTCTAAATCAACTCTAATCCCTCTGATAATCTTTATTACTTCTTCAATAGGATTGTTAAATTCTTCGACTCGACCAGAAATTTCTTCTCTCCATCTAGTTTGTGACTCATCGCCAGATATTTTTCCTTTTCTATCAACAATTTTGAGTAAGAAGATACCTTTTTTACTCATCGCAATATGATCAACTACAAATGGTTTGTTCTTTTCATCTACCACTTTAACTTTGTCGACAATCTCAAATGAACCCGACATAGATTTCAATGCTTCTCTAGTTATTCGATGTGTGTTTTGTCGTACTGAATAAATAATTCCGAATAAAATTCCGCCAGCAAATAATAATAAAAGAATACTTGTTATGCCATCCAAAATCATCACACCTTTCTTACCTATATTTTATCACACATTAAAGTGTTAATAAATTAAAAGTTAGTGCTTTAAAGATATTTTTATATTCTTTATTTTCACACTAGGTATAAAACATAATTTGCCATGGCTTTGATTGTGTGCTAGGGTAAATTAAACAAACAAATTTAGAGGTGAAATATGATCACAAAAAGGATGAAAGCTTGCTTAGTTACCGGTGCGATGTTAGGTGTAGTTTGTATAATAGGATCTTTAATTCGAACAGGGTTTAGTCAGAGCCCAGTATATTTATTTGCTTTTTGGTATAATCGTGTGTTAATTGGTATGGTCATAGGGTTTGCTTCCCAATCAATCCCTCTTTCTAAGGCCCTCATAAGGGGGTCTATCCTTGGATTTTTTGTATCTTTTGCATTTTATAGTGCAACAAGCTTTGCAGATCCAGTTGGATTTGTAGCTGGTATAGTGTATGGAGTGATAATAGAAGTAGTTGCTAAGAAGTTTAGTGCAAAGTCAATAAAGACTTACGTCAGATTGTTTTAGTATTAAATATAGAGAAGTTCCATTTTTATTGAGAACAAAAAAAGAAAGCACAGTTTTCCTGAATTTTGTGGAAAGCTGTGCTTTAATTCTTAGTATATATGGCTTTTTAGAGTCTTGTATCTTACAGTGTTTCTTTATACATATAAGACTTCTTCTTTACTTATGCTATCTATCTATTAATTCAGATTCAACTAATAAGTTCCATATCGCTGTAGCAGCTTCAGCATGAGTTAATGTACCAAGTGGATCAATAATATCTGAAGATCTACCATTAAAAACCTTAGCTCCTATCGCACTTTTTACACTTTGATATGCCCATGTGGATATTATATTATTATCTCTATAAGCTAATATTCTATCTGGCTCGACAACGGTCAGGTTAACCAAATCCATAGCATTTGCATACATTGCCATCGCTTCTTGCCTGCTAATTAATTCAAATGGTCTGAAAGTTTTATCAGGATAACCTGATATAATACCAAAATCATTAGCAATCGATACTGCCCTTGCATAAGTACTTTCATTCTCAATGTCTACAAAACCACACTTTATATCAAAGTCTGTTCTATAAAGTCCTAATGCTTTTGTGATGTATGTAGCAAATTCAGCTCTTGTAATATTTTCATTTAATTTAAATGTTTCAGGAGTATCAATTACTAGTCTTTTTACTAAAACATTAATTGGCGTCCTAGCCCAATGACTATCAACTGTACTTATTTCTGCTTCATTATATATAACAGAATAAGTTGAGTTTGTTAAAGAGTTTATTTTAGCATAATATACGCCATCAACTTTGAAAACTACTGTAGGTACATGACTAAATGTTCCATCCATATTAAAGACTACACCAGTTGTTATCCTCGTAGGATCCACATTATCTGGTATTTTGATTAACCTCTCTACAAACTGGCTAAATCTAGATACTTCAACTTCTTTATATTCTCCGCTAGAATACATCGTGTTTGCGACTATTCTAAACTCCACTGGCTCTACTACAATCTCGAGATTTTGAGATAAAGCACTTTCTCTAATCTCAAAATCTTTTTCTTCATTTACTTTATTAATTCTTATATCAACTTCTATTTTCTGAAGCTCATCCTCTGATACTGAAAGCAGGTTGGCTACTGATTCTATATTTATTTCTTTAGCTGGGATAGAATATGTAACTTCATTTGATTCAATTTCAATTGTAGTTTCATCATCAGCTAAGATTTTTACGACTTCTCCTGTTAATACGACTCCAACATCTTTAGCTTGCTCAGACACACTTACTATCAACTTATTTATATCTTCTACTTTAGTTACTTCTATTGGCTTTTCTTCTATATCATCATCTGTAAATACTCTAATTACTGGACCTTGCTCATCATTACTTATTTTTTCAGGTTCAGGAAAACCCCTAATCCTTAAAGTGCCTATTTCAAAAATGAGATTATAGTTTTCTGCTTCAAAGTCTGCATCAGAGAGTTTAGGTGTTATAATATACCTTCCAAGCCTTTCTCCCCTTGCTCTTTCAAGAACTATTTCTACATCACCAAATACATCTGTTAATGTATCTCCTAATGCATAACCTCTAACAGAGGCAGTTAACCTAGGATCGTTATCTCCCTCGTATTTAGCTTTATTATCAGCTCTTATAAATAAATCTCTTTTCTCTATTGTTAATGATCCACTCTCTGGAACAATTGCATAATTTTCTATTGCCTCTCCTATTGATAGGGATCTTAAACTTGTTATTGTAGGATGATCAATGTTAATAGCGTAACTTCCAACATCTTCACCATTTTCTCTAGTAGCAATAGGTAAATCTAGCAAATTATCCTCATCTTCGCCATCAATAAACCCTGAATATGTTAAATAAATAGCTGGGTCTTCATCGCCATATATTTTTGAATAATTTTGTGCGTAAACATAAAGAGGTTTTGGCTTAACTTCTAATTTACCATCCTCTGAACTGATTATATAGTTTTCACTAACATCTATCCCATCATTCCATACAGTTACTCTCTCAACCTTAGCTAAATCTTGTCCAACATTAAGCACTGATCCTATCATATCTACCTCTACTACTTCATTAGTGCTTGGGAGGCTTCCAACTACAGTAAAACCTTCTGCTTCTAAACTTTTACCATCGTATGTTTTAGTTAAAGAATCAGGAACAATTGTTATTTCTATTTCTGCTGTTACTACCTCTATTTGACCAGCTATGTATGTTATATCATAATTATCAGAAAGATGGCTTGGCAAACTCCTTCTCCCTGCTTCTTGTTGAATAATAGCATTTGTAGGCATAATTGAGTTTATTCCAACATATCTCTGGCTTCCTACAAATTCTACAGAGGCGATTACCTCATTTTCTACTAAAGTACCCTCTTTAATAAAATAGTCTTCCCCCTGCTGGTCTTCACCGTTATAAACTTTTATGACATTACTTGCAGCAATTGTTAGTGGTCTTTTACTTACTTCTAATAATCCTGGGGTTAATTTTATTATGTAGTTTTCAGTCACATCTACTGTTTCTTCGTTAAGAATTGCTACATATCCTATGACGTTTTCTTCTACTCCAGCTCTAGACAGTCCACCTATGACTTCAACTAGAGGAGTGTCATTTGTTGCCAAGTCCCCTATTATGATATAGCCCTCATTATATAGTGGATTTCCATCATAGACTTTACTATCTGACTCTGAAACAATTTCTATCTCATAACTTGCTTTTTCTATTTCTAATAACCCGCTATTGTATGTGATATCATAATTGCTAGCTAAATTTACTGGCCCACTTCTTTCTCCAAGCTCTTTCTCTATAAAAGCATTTGATGGGACATTCTGGCTAATACCTACATACCTCTGGGAGCCTATAACTGTTAAGTCTCTTATAACCTCATTACTTGCCAGTGAACCTTCAGTAACATCAAACTCACTAAGAACAAGATCTGTCCCATCATATGTCTTCGTAGCAGATCCTGCTGTTATTGTCAAAGATCTAGGGTTAATGCTAAAGACTCCTGCTGCAGCATTGCATCTATCTCTAACTTGCAAATCATAATTTGTTAGTCCTAGATCATTTAGTAGTACTTCTATATAATACTCTCCTACATATTCACCAGGGTCTCTAGTTATATCATAGTCAATTGTAAAGTCCTCATAACTTTCCCCTGCAACAAAACCTTCAAATGCTGCTGATAGCTCAGGGTCATCTTCTCCATACTCTTTACTAGTACTATTAGAAGTTAAATAGAGAGGCTTCTTACTTATCTTTGGAGTATTAAAGTTTGCACCTATCAAATTATAATTATTTGCATCGCTGCCAAAGAGCATTATATTAGAACCAGTAACCTCTTTGTTCTCTCCAACGTCTATTGATAAAAACTCTACGTCTCCACTAACAAAGACCTCATCAGTACTAACTTTTCTATCAAGTGCCATACTGGCAGATGCACTTTTATTACCATCATATACCTTGTCATCAATATCTATTAAGGCTATGACCTCTCTTTTATAAATACTTGCAATTGCACTACCACTAGTTGTAATCAAGTTATAGTCATTTATAGCAGGACTATTTTTAATTTCAATATTAGTAATTTCTACAGGCAAGCTTTCTCCATCACTTTGATTAATTTGAGGGAAAATTACTTGATAACTAAACTCAATTTGGTCTCCATTAATGGCATTTGTTACCCAACTTGAGGTTGCTCCAGTATGCATATTTGTACCGTCATACTCTTTATTTGCAATGCTAAGATTATTCAAGTCCTCAATTGACAAATTTCTTTTTGATATATCTAGCTCTATATTAATAGGGTCTGCTTCAATATATTCACTATTTCCAGCTTGGGTAGCAGTTATTTCGACTGTGCCTCCTCCTAGAATGGTAACAATGTTCCCATTAACATCAGCTATGCTCGGGTCTGAACTATGAAAAGTAACTGGTAAACTTGACGAAGAGTTTGCTACTAAAGAAAAAGGCTCATCTCCATACGTTTTGTTCTGCCAATGCCCTCCTTCAAAAGTGATACTTTGAGAATTTTTTGAGATACTAAAATTTAAAAAGTTAGTAGACCCTCCATGCCCTACTACCCTAATTATATGATCTCCCGCATTTAAACTTGAGAGGCTGTAATCATACTTGCCATCATCGCCTGAATAATATGCTCCCTTAAATTCATTATTCAAGTAAACTTCAAAAGTTTGATTGCTCATAGAGTTTCCAGCTGAGTCTAGCAATTTAATTTCTATGAAGTCTCCAATTAGATTCATACTAACCGTAGAGGCAGCTTGTACATAAGAACCGTTTGGATCAAGTCCGCCTACTACATATGAATCCTTAAAATACCATTTGTGCAAATCATGATCTGCATTAGAACCTCCTGTAGACGCAGAAAACCCTACAAAAACATCTTTGCCTTTAAGAAACTCCCCAACTTCTCTTGTAATATTCCTATTTACACTATTCCCTCTTTCATCGCTTGTTCCAAAGGTAACATTAACAATACCTTCATTATAATCAACCCATGCATGAATTTTGCTTCCTTGAATTGCTGAATACCAAGCCCAAGCATTACTTGGGACACCAACATGGTTGGCAACCCCATTTAGCATTATAGCAGCATGAGGGGTTGTTGGATCGTTAACATGAGATTCAGTATTTCGCCAAACATCAAATTCCACCGCAATGGACTTATCAATCCCAGCATAACCAAGACCATAACCGGTATTCCCAACTTTTACCTCATCACTTTCATATATTATGAAAGCTAACCCATCAGCATATTGTGATGAAGTACCCTTACTGATTTGAAAACTAAAATAAGTTGAGAATCCATCTTGTAGCCTTATTTGATTTCTTCTTACAACTGTTCCAGCTTGATTCCCAGAAGCCTTCGCCACTCTTATTTTTCCATCATGAAGATAAGAGTCACCTTTTAATACAAGTAAAGTTTCTCCACCCTCTCCCGAGGTATTTTCACTATTAAAGTCTTCTAACTCTACCAATATTGCAAGAGTATTGTCTAATGATTCCGCAGTTATTAAAACTGTGAAAAACATCGCGTTCACTATTAAAGCAATCAGTGCCGCCTTAGTTATATTTCTTAGCATATCCTATTCCCCTATATCTCTATATTTATCAAATTTACAAACAGCTTATTTGACATATTTGATGCTTATTATATACAAGTGGGTTAACTAGGATTTAACTATTAATACTATATTTAAACTTGATTTTTCAGCTCTTCTGCAAATTAGCAAATACTTTTGATAGATAAACAAAATAATATTTATTACACACTTACTTAATATCTAAAATTTGATGTAACTTTTTATATGTTTTTCACCTCTGTCAAAACTCTACAGGATAATTAAGAAAAAAAAAGACCTATTCGGTCTTAATCATAATCACAAAAGTCTCCTACTACTTCAATTCCAGCATATTCAGTTACAAGTTCTTTTACTTTCACATTATCTATAGTTAGTTCTAGATAAATTCTACCGCCCAATCCCTCTTTAATGATATTTAACATTTTTCCTTCTATTGGTGCTTTAAGCTTACCCTCATCTTTATTATAAGCACTTACTTTAAGGCTAATATTACTTCTTGTTAAAACGATGTCTACACCATCTTCTCTTATCTTTATGTTACTGATTTTTCCGCCATTGTAGGTTGCGATTCTATACTCCTTACTATCCACACTAATAATTGCTATCAACCCAGTGAAAGAAGCTCCTAAAAAGGGCACTTTGGCAATGCTTAACATAAAACTATCATTACTACTTTCAAAATTGTTACCCTGTAGCCAAATATATCTCTGAGGAAATGATGTTCCCCAGTCTTTTTCTATATATCCTTTATCAAATGCAAACCCAATCTTTTTCCCATCTAGCTCTATCTCTCCATTTACAATATGATTCATACTAATAATGCCATGATTACACGCCATTCTTGGTATGTATGCAAATGGCCCCATTATGTTTGGCATAAAAAAATTATATTCTATTGGAGTAAGTGTTCCAAAGTTTAGCTCTCCTTTAATTTCCCTACTTGAATCTTTAAGATTCACTTTTAATACTTTTTCGCTGAAATAATTGCTTCCTATTCTAATCATAAAAGGATTATCTGAATGCAAAAACTCTTTAACTTCAAACCTAAAATAGTGAGTCTTTATTGGCGGTGATTCAATCACTTGTATAAAAGCATGACTATCATCCTCATTTAAACTAATACCAGGAATAAACGCTATGGTTTTATTGTCTTTAGCACTGGCTTGCTTATAATACCATCCTTCAAAGTAACTTCTCTTCTTAAGGTTACCCTGAAAAATTACCGGGTTATATATTTTATTCAAAGCATTCTCTCCCTTGCAATTTTTAAATCATTCCATTTGTAAAATTAAACTAGCAAGAATTGATATTTTTAACATGTTTCATAAACATTTTACTGTCATTTACAATAAAAAAATAATGCGACTGAAATAGATGAGCTGCTGTCTCTATTTTAGAAGCACTGTAAATTAAGTATTTAATCATCAGCAATTTGCTTATATCTATTCTTTTCCTCTCCATCAACTGCTGAACTTTTGCCATTAATGTAATCATTATATTTACGATAGTGCGCCAAAGCCTTTTTCAATTGATCCGAACCTATATAGTAAGCAACTAAATAATCTGTGACCTCTTCATAAGATGGATCTAAGTCATAAGCTCTTAATAAATAACTTTCATGTTTTAGCATGTATTCTTTTTCAGAGGATATATGTGCTGATTTTACAAGTATTCTTATAAGTTTATCATGGATCTCACTTTTATCTGTAGATAACCACTCATACTCCAAATCATTCATATATGGACCAACAATACTATCACATAGGCTTATCAGTTCATCTGTATTTACAGTGTCAAGCTTATTGTATAAATTGTTAATTGTCTCAACATCGAAGTTCACATCACCCAGTACTAAATGGTAGTTTTCATCTATTAAAAGCTCTTCACGTGATACACCCGAATCTTTGAGATCTTTTCTGACAACATATATATTATTATATAACTGTCTTAGTGCAATCTCATAATCATAACCATTCCACAAATCATTGATAATCATATCTTTTGTAAGTTTCTTAGTATGATTATGAAGTAAGTATAAAAAAAGCTCCTCTGATTTTTTTGAGCTAAACTCTAAAACCCTACCATCTTCATAACCAATCATCACTTCTCCAAACAAGTTAATTACTAGATTTTTTTTATCACTATGTTCTATTATGTTAGTCATTTTATCAATCAACTGTGTAAACTCTGAATAAGATCGTTTACTATTGAAGCCATTCTCTTCTTCTATTGCTGAGTAGTCAAATATTTCAACAATTAAATTCTTCTTTTCTATGTATGATTTTAAAACTGCTCTTTGAGCCAAAGTAATGGAACTATCAACTACAATTAATGATATGTATATGTTTTCTAGAACCCCCACAAGCTTGTCATATCTATCAAAACTACCAATTACATTTATTCTCTTATCACTACTTAGCAGTTTTTTTACTTCATAGTCATTATTTGACTTTTTTTTAAGCAAGATTGCATTTATCATATTTTCCCTCCCAAGTAGTAATTATATTAACTAAGTCTATGCTTTAGTATTTCAATAAATACATGCAATTTCCTTCTAATACCAAAATTTTTATTTACAAACTTTTGTTTATGAATGCTACATCTATATTAATAGAACCCATATATGATGCTTTATCTTTGGGGTAGCAGGAGTAAGAATTGTTAATGAAATTGGGTATATAAATAAAGATGGAGCAATAATCGTTGAATTAGCCCCCTATGATGGTGAACTTACACTTGAACACTATACTGATGACTCTATTTACCATGGATATGGCAATTTGTACTTTGACATAAACGGCAACATCATTTACCAAGACCATTAACATGAATCATAGACTAGGAGATAGAAAATGATCAAATTATCTGTAAAGTCAATTATCATTCTTATTTTACTTTCAGCTCTTTTGTTGTTAGCAGCATGCAGTATCATCCATTTCACTATATCTGTAGATTATAACTCCGCTATGGGTATAGTTTCTGGACATGGGAAGCATGAAAAAGATACTTTAATTACTATAAGTGCTAGTGCTAAGGAAGGCTATTATTTTGAATCATGGAAAGAAAACGATGAAATAATTGAAGCGTCTAATGAACTAAACTTTATATCAGACAAAAATTATAAATTAGAAGCAATATTTAAACCACTAGAATTTATTATCTCTGCAAAACCTGAAAACTTTCAAGGAGGCTTTGTCATTGGCAGTGGCTCATACAGATATGGGGATGTTGCAACAATAATTGCAACTCCTAGTGAAGAATATATTTTCCATGAGTGGCTAGGAGAACATGAGTGGATGAGTATTCTTGGTAATCAGGTGCAATTCGCTGTGTTTGAAGATATCAATGTTACAGCTCTTTTTATAAAGGAAATAGAAGATTAAAATACAAAAAATCCCACTAACTCATCTCGTGTTAGTGGGATAATTCTATCTTCTCCTAGCTTGCGCATCCTTTATACAATCAACAGCAATCATTAATGAAAGTATTAAGTCTTGTTGTTTTTCATCATGAATAATAAGCTCATAAGTGTCTCCCCATGCAAGAAACTGTTTTTGAATCATAGCAATTAAGGATCCATGCTTATATATTGAAAAATTATGATCAAATATATCACCTTCTAAAACAATACCCGTTTCCTCAGGTAAAACATCAATTTGTTTAACTAAAAATCTTAATCTACTTACAAGGTAGATACTTTGTCCATTTGCAAAGTTGACGACATACTTAGGTAATAATGTAAATATTTCTTTATCCACAACGAATATTTTGCTTCCATGTTTATCACTCACATGTACCGTGTTGCCAATTAGTTTAAAATCTTGATCTACTTGATATACTACGTTTTGATTTTCATCAAGCACTGGATAATGATCTGTGATTTTGAAAACTTTTTGCTTAATATATAGTCTCTTCATAAATTCTCCCTATTACGTTATTTGGATTTTCTTTTAAAATAATGTTTTCTGCCTTTGCTACATCAAGCTCATGCAAAGCTTCAATCTGTGCCCCTCTTGGTGAAGGAACAAGGTCTTTAATCGTACTTGATTGTTCTTCTGCTATCACATACTTTGGTTTTACCCAGCTGTTAGCATATTCTTTCAGAACTTAATGACTTATATGATAGGAGCAATCTTCAAATAGGACGTCAAATGTTCTAAAAAAGTTCTCATAATCTTAACACTGCTCATCTTTGCTTATCCTGCAATTCCATTCTACCCCATTTTTTAATGCTGATTGAGAAAGGTTTGATGACCCGATGAACAAGTCTGCTCCTTCTTCATATTCAAAAAAATAAGCTTTTGGATGAAATGACATTGAATTATCATTAAAGAACTTTATTTCTAAATTATTACCTAGGAAATGAACCCACTTATAGAATACTGGTGGCTCTGCTATTGACATATATTTGCTTGTTAATGTTTAATTTTCACTCCTCTATTAGCTGCTCTTACCAATGAGGCAATATAACTCTGACTCCTGACTCCTGACTCCATCAAAAAAGACACATTCAATTCAATGCTTATGGATTTCTCCATTGCTTCTTTAAGGCTATCTATTAGACCTATATCAATTCCTGTCATAACTTTTTTCACTTGACCTACTCCTCATTAGTAGATTGCTTTATCTAAAATCATTACTTTTGTTAATCCCCCACGCTTATTCTTCTTATCTATTCTCAGTTTTTCAATTGTGCTCATCTACACTTTTTCAACATTTTCAATCAAAGCATATATAACTTCAAGAATATCAGCTATTTCTTCATGCTAGTAGCTCTCTCTGTATTCTTCTGCTTCTTCAAATAGTTTATTCAATAATAATTCTCTTAGATGATCCTGATCTTTTACCAATCTTATGACAGCTTTTTCCCATCTTCTTTAATTATTTGTGGTATTCTATCTCTTACTAATTTGTCGTGTTTAATTTCCACTCATATCACTCCTTGCATTACTCCTATTGTATATTCATTTATTATTTTTATTACTACATTTTTCTTTAATATTTTTGCTCTATAGAGTATAATACAATCTTTTAATAGGCATTCTTACGAGCTCTTAAGAAAGACCTAATTATTTACTAAATAATTAGGTCTTGTCTCTGTTATTATTTGTCTACAAATTGACATATTACATGTGTCGCATCACAAAATGGTTTGTTTGAAGATTTTCCGCATCTACATAACACATATCTATTTCTTAATTCATAAACTGTGCCATCTGCAGCCTCCAACTCAATATATCCTTTTACTGATAACCCTCCACTATTTCCTTCAATGGGACCTTGCAAAACATCTATTGCAGCTTCATGTTTTGGTTCTATAAAATTGCCATCCTTATCCTTCGCTGTTAACCTTCCAGCTGGACATTCTTTTGCTGCAATAATAGCTTCTTCCTTTTTCACTTCTTCATTAGACTCTTCAGTTAATTCCCAAGCATCTCCTATTTCTCTATGACAAAACTTTGCTAGTGCACATCTATTATCATCATACAAGTCTAAATCTGGCCCGCAAATAACATCCGCTCTATCTAGATAGGTATCCTTTGAAGCAGTTTCACTACCATCAAAGTTTTCTTTCACATGAGCCCCGTCACAAAATGGAGGATTTTTAGAGTTACCACACCTGCACAGTCCATATGTACTTTTACTCTCATACTCTTTTATATCAGTAAAAACAAACCCATTTCCTTTTGGAATTATTGTCTTTTCAAATAAAGGCACATTGCCAGAAACCAAATATGGGCCGTTCTTTACAACTTTAATTTTACATTTTTTTCCTTCTGTCATGACTAATCTCCTTATTTATCAAGCACCTATATTTACTTCAACAAAAAATTACTGAACCCTGCTTAGCTCTTGTTGTATGCATTTTATAATGGAATGTAAAATGTATCATTCAATGCATTATCAGTAACAACTAGAATTTTACTGTTAAAAAAGGCGCTTACTAGCGCCCTACATTAGGCAATTTGATCTTTTGGATATGGCTTTTTTAGTGTGAACTGAAATAATGTAACTGCAATAATGCCACAGATGATTGCAATTTTGAGTGCAGCATTATAGCTTCCTGTAATATCATAAATGTTACCAATAATAATAGGCCCTACAATTGCTCCAGTTGTCCCTACTGCAGATAAAATTCCAAAAACTGCATTGTAGTCTTTTCTTCCATAAAGGTCTACAGCTATCATTGTATTAGCTATCGAACCATAAGCTGCTCCAATACCAGTACCCACAATTATCGCAGCTAAAGCAATATTATATTCAGCAAAAAGAAGCCCTATTAATCCAAGAATAGCTGCAACACTAGAGGCTGTTATAGCCCCGCGACTTCCAATAGTGTCAAATAATCTACCGACTACTACTTTTCCTATTGCAAGAGCACCCATTGAAAGAGCGACTATATTGGCACTAAACCCTACTGAATAACCTAAGTCCCTCAAATGTGGCCCTGTCATAGCCATAATCCCGTTAATACCAAGCATTAAAAGTATAGAACTTACAGAAATTAGCCAAAACCTTGTCGAAACAATAACCTCTTTAAATGTTAGTCCAGATTCTTCTAAGAATTTTCCATTTACTTGTTTTTTCTCTTTATAGCCATAAGGCTTCAACCCTTTTTCAATGGGTTCTGTTCTAATAACAAAGAATGTCATAGGTATTATTAACACAGCTATTATCAAAGATAAAACTTGATAGGTAGCCCTCCAACCCAAGCTAACTAACCACTGTCCAGTAAGTGCGTTAAATATCATTCCACCTATACCACTTCCCATGAAGGCTATTCCTACAGCAAAACCTCTTTTTTCAGCAAACCAATTACTAATGATAATTGATAGCGGTAAAATAGTTAGTAGAGATACTGACATGCTTGAAACAAATGTAATCAGATAAAATATCAAAACATTATCATTCATTAATGAATACGAGAAAAAAGATAATATAAGAGTTACAGTAACTACCTGCATTAGTCTCCTAATTCTAATCTTCTGATAAATTTTCTTTGCTAGTAAAAATGCAATTACTTGACATATAGCTCTGATAGTAAAGAATGCATTCGCTTGAGATCTACTAAATCCCAATTCTTCACTAATCGGATTTACAAACAGACTGGAAACATTATAAACTATTCCAAGACCTGCCCCCATGATGATAAAACCTGCTGCTACTATTATCCATCCATAATGCAGATTCTTAAATTTTTCAACCATTTCCATTATACACTCCAAATTCATATTTTATACTTACTAATAAATACACTTATATACAAAGAAAATAGGTGCTATTCTTAGCAGCACCTATATATTCTATTTTTTGAACCTAACAAACTATCTTAAAGTATTTTTATGTATAAATTTTTAGACTACAGAATTAATATTTATATATTACTACTAAACATTACAATAGTAAATAACCTTTGTGGAAATTTATATTTGCAAGACATTAATCATGAATTTATACTGTATATTTTCATGTGCCTCCGAATTGTTTGTCAATAATTAATCACAGTTACAACTGTACCATGCCAATTCAGTTATTTAGTTAATCAAAGTTGAGATGTATCTCTTCAAATAATCCTCTTGATAAGAATATAATATAAAGGTAGTGAAATACTTTACAATGCCCACATAAAAAAGGAGGCGCGTTTATGAAAAATCTGGTGATGACTCCAGGCCCAACGCAATGTAGTGAAAAAGTTAGGCAGGCACTATCTGTTCCAAACACAAATACAGACCTTGATCTAGAATTTTTTGACTACTACGAAGAAACATGTGAAAAAGCAAAGCTTTTGATAAAATCCAAAGATTCAACTTCTATAATTATGCTTGGCGAAGCAATACTAGGGCTAGAAGCCGCCTGTGCTTCATATATTGAAAAAGGTGATAGAGTTTTAGTAATAGATAATGGAATCTTTGGAAGGGGTTTTGTTAACTTTGTAAAATTGTATGGTGGAGAACCTGTGGTTTTTAAAAGCGACTATGATAAAGGCATCAACGTTACAAAATTGAGTGATTTTATAAACAAAAACGGACCGTTTAGGCTAGCTACTTTAGTACATTGTGAAACCCCAACTGGGATTACAAACCCTTTGAAAGACATATCACTACTGCTAAATGAGAATAATATTATATCTATTGTAGACGCAGTATCTTCATATGGTGGAGAAGAGATACGTATGGATGATTGGAAAGTAGACGTATTGTTGGCTGGAACTCAAAAATGCCTCTCTGTTACTTCTGGAGGAACTATAATATTTATATCCAAAAAAGCAAACGACTATTTGAATAGCAGAGAATCTGCAATAGCTGGTTATTACACAAATATTAAGAACTGGCTAAATGTAATAGAAAAGAAAGAGTTTCCATATACACATTCGGATGCATTAATTAATTCAATAAATGTTTCACTAAACCATAATCTTGCTAAAGACAGTATTAACTCACACAAATCAATAGCAAATAAGATACGACAAACAATTACGGAATGTGGGTTAGAACTATACGCTAAAACAAGTTTTTCAAACACTCTAACAGCAGTTTTACTGCCTGATGAGATTACATTTAGCGACATGTTTGAATATCTTAAAGAAAAACACCATATTTTAGTTGGTGGGAGCCTAGCAGAATTTGAAAACAAGATCTTTAGAATTGGTCATATGGGAGAGAACGCAAGAGATGAATATATGTATATTTTACTAAAAGCTCTAAACGACTACTTTAGTCATAAGGGAGTTTCCCTTAATGAGAGTCTTCATGTAAGGTATTCAAAGTTATAGACAGTATCTATAAAACCCTAGTGAATAAAAGCTTTTCTATTAAATGGCCATTGCCACTTAATAATCAAGTAAAGTCTTTTCACCTAGGGTTTCATTTTGTATTTAGTTTTTACTAATGTAATCTCTTTTAAGCTCAATAAGCTCTATTCTACATCTAATGTAGGTAGTGACACTGGAGGCTTAGTCACTAAAGTTAGTGCTGCACCTATAAGGCTTAATATACCCGAAACAATAAAGCTCAAACTATAAGTTCCTGTTAAGTCTCTAACTAAACCGCCCAATAGTGGCCCAAAGACTCCACCTACTCCCCATGCAGTTATCAACATTCCATAATTAGTTCCAAAATTCTTAATTCCAAAGTAATCTACTGTTGTAGCTGGGAAAATTGTCAGCATTCCTCCAAATGTAAACCCTACTACAGCAATCCCAAAAATCATTGGGCCTGGAGAGTTAAATGTCGAAAATGTAGCATATACCCCTACCTGCATCAAAAACATAGCCATAAGAGTTCGCATTCTGCCAAACTTATCCGAGATAATACCACACCCAATTCTTCCAGTGCAGTTGAAAACAGCATAAACCCCAACAAGTAATGATGCATTTGTTATACTAGCTTGCTCCAGTCCAATTTTAGATAATTGACCAATTATTAATAATCCTGCAAAAGTGCCAAAGGTAAACATGGTCCATAACAGAAAAAATTGTTTTGTTTTAAGCACATGATACCACTCATAATCTACATTTTTCTGTGAAATTTCCGGTATCGCTTCTTGCATCTCTTCTTTCAATTCTTTTCTGGTCTTATCCTCTGGAAGATATCCTTCTGGTGGGTTTACTATGACTTGTGATAGTAGCATTATTACAGTAAAAAACCCTGCCCCTAAGATAAAGAATGTATTTTGTAAACCAACTTTCTCAAGTAAAAAGTTCGTTAATGGTGCTATATAAACTGGAGCAAGGCCAAAACCACTTACTACAATTCCAGAAACTAATCCTCTTTTTTTTGGACTAAACCACTTTACAGCTGCTGGTGTAGGTGAAGCATATCCCATTCCCATGCCAAGGCCAAATATTATACCAAAAAAAACAGTTAAACCCACAACAGTTAAGAATATGCCTGACATAATGAAGCCAATTCCTGCTAAAATTGCCGAAGCCATAATTACTGACTTTGGGCCAAGTTTATCCTGTATACGTCCTCCTGGTATCATTGAAAGTGCAAATACTGCACACGCTACTAAATATGGTATCTGTGTCATAGTTGCTGACCAACCTAGTTGATCAATTAAAGCTGCTGATATAACTCCCCAGGCATATAAGACACCTAATACTAAATTTACTCCGAGACCTGCAAAAGTGACAACCCATCCTCTACTGATGTTTTTCATTTATGTAATCCTCCAAAATCTATTCCTTTTAGTAATTTTACCAGTTAACGTATTGAAATTATATAGTGAATTGTGGCTTATTTAAATTCAAAGCCTTCTTTTTAGTATAAAACCATGTATTGCACTCTCCAGAATAAGAACATTTTAACTCTAGTTTAAAATGTAGAATCATTCCTATTACGCCTTTTGATGTTAAAGCAAAAGTTTACTAGCCCTCACATACTTGTTTGTTTTTGCGCAAACCCTTTTGCTAAGCCCAGTTCTTCTCACAGTTTATGATTTAGTCTTTTTTCAGTAAGTATGAGATTGTCAATCCTTAATCAGAATAGATGCCTTTACCTTAATGAGACAAAAACTTAGCCATTACTAGAAACCATACTTAATTATACTATTTGTTTCATTTCAATACTCTTCTCCATTGGCTACAGAAAAATCGTCACATCTTTACAATTAGTTTCGATGCAACACCTTAACAATACTCTGCAATACTTTTTTCATTAATAATAGTGTAATTCAGTGCATAAAATGATATGATTTATTTATTCTAGTAAAGTGCTAAAGATAGAAGTTTATTTAATATCTAGAAAAATTATTATAGTAAAAGGAGATTATCATGAAGCCTAAACACGACTGGGAATTAGATGCTAAAGCCCCTGGGGAATATCACTTTTGCGAAACTAGAAGAGGGCGAGAGTTTATTATCCGACTAACGACTGGATCTGATCCAATCTTAGCATTAAGACAATTTGCCATCGATCAGAAAATTAAATTTGGAAAGATTCATGCTACTTTTATGGGTGCTTTTCAACCAACTCATTATGACAAATGGGTTCCAAATATTAATGACCCCAATGATTGGCAAAATGAAATTACAGCAATTAATACAAACTTAAGCATGCTATGTGCAATTGGGGGAATGATTAGTCAAAGACCTACTCTTGAAGGAGAAGAAACTTTTGTGGCAATGCATTTTGTTGCTGGAGGAGCTTGGGACACCGCTTCTTTTGGAGGTCATTTAGAGGAGGGAACCCGAGTTAAAGGCGTGATGTGTGTTTTTGTTACAGAACTTCTTGATATCGATGTTGAATATCAAGCAAATGTAAAAAAAGGTGATCGATATCCGGAAAACTTCTATACAAATACTGTCAAGTAAAAGAATTTTGATGTATGGCTAACATCTAAGTCTTAACACTTTTCAAATTTTAAATAACCCTTGCCTAAGGCAAGGGTTATTTTCCCATATTATTTTCTCTCCACTAGTTTTATGGGGTTTTTCTCAAAAACAATCACTTTTTCATTCTGTAGCTGTTCGTAATCTTTTTCATCTAATATATTCAACTCTAATAAATCTTCTTTGGTCGTCATTTTTGGATATGTTCTCCTATACTTATTTCTGTAGCGTATCTTATTATAATAACTCCACATAAAAGTAATTGAAAATATGCCTAGAAATATTACAACTGCTAAAATTATAAAATCCCTAACTTCATTTATATTCATGTTAAAAAATGTCCTAAACAAAGTTGCATACTCATGATTTATATTAAAAATTGAATCTACAAAATAATACAATACTGTCAAGCAATATATCCAGACTAAAACAGTAAGCGTCCAAACAATCAGTTCATTGTACCATACTAGCTTTGAGTGCTTAATAAAACTAACATTTAACTTTTTTTGAGGTTTCCTCTGTCTGGACTTGTCCATGTAGCATAACCTCCTTTTACTCTGCTTTTTATTGCTCTAGGAATTGCAAAAATTACTATCAATGCGTTAAGAATCCAATAAATAAAAGGATACCAAGCACCCCAAATAAAATATCTCATTACTTTGTCATACTTACTGTCTATAATAAGAGAGATTAATAGCTGTATTAAGCACATAAAAACTAAAGCAAATGAGGAAAAAGTAAGCCAAATGATTAATTGCTTTACTGACTCTGCTGTAATAAAGAAATAAGCTGTAACAACTACCCAACTAATATCCCATAGTATGCTTGCCCATTGTTCATAATAAATTGGCCAAATTCTTCTATGCTTATAATCTAGAATAACTCGCCAGTGTCTCAATATTACCTCTTGACCACCTTGAGCCCACCGAATTCTTTGTTTCCAAATTCCTATAAGAGTTTCTGGCACAAGCATCCAACATAAAGCCCTTGGCTCGTATCTAATATCCCAAAATTTTTCTTGCAATTTCCACGATATAGAGATATCTTCTGTTATCATATCATGATCCCATAAGCCAACTTCAACCAATGCTTTTTTTCTAAAAGCAACAACGACTCCAGAAACAGTCATTATCTTGCCCCAGACCCGTTGAGACCTCTTGATAGCACCTATAATTGATGCATACTCTACTATTTGAAGCTTTGCTAATAAAGTATCTCTATTACGAATTCGAGGATTGCCTGTTACCGCTGCAAGTCTTTCTCCTTTATGTAAAAAGTGTGCAATTAAGTAATGCGCAGCATATGAATCAAGTATAGCATCTGAATCTACACATACTAAATATTCTGATTTTGCAGCAAAGGTTGCTAGTTTTAATGCTGAAGCTTTTCCCCTATTTTCTTTACAATCGATAATCTTTACATTGTCGTATTCTTTAGCTATCTTGTGTAATATCTCACTTGTATTATCCTTGCTACCATCATTAACTAGAATAATTTCTTTCTTTTCATAAGCTATATTATTCATGTGATATACTGTTTCTTCAATTGTACTCTCTTCATTATAGCAAGGAATCAGTATGCTTATCATAGGCCAATCTATACCCTCTATATCTAGGTCTTTATCTGTTGCTCGCTTACTTGAAAAAACTAATGACCCAGCAATCCACACTAGTGACATAATGAAAGGGTACCAAAACACATAAGTAGCCATATAAGAAATTACTCTATTCATAATTGAACTCACTATACCTCTTCATAGATAGAACCCTTTCTTTACTAAATTCATTAACATCTTTCTATTAAGTGCGTCTTTCAGTCTATTTACAGTAAACAGTAGAATAAAAAGTTTGTGGGTTATTAATCATAATTAAGACTGCTCTTTGCATAAGAATGTGTGGTGTTTTAAAGAAAAACACCTTTACTTTTTATATGAATTCTGCACAAAACTTACTTAATTTTCCTTCTTTTATTCATTATACCACAGCAGGCTCCATTGCCTCATATCATCATAAAAAAATACAAGTATTCCTATTTAACAGCAATAAGAATACCCGCATCTTTTAGTATTGTAAATAGAAAAATCAAATTCTCATCTTACATCCAAACTAACATAATCATTGGAACTGCTACTAACACTACTAAAACTTCTAATGGTAATCCTACTTTCCAGTAATCACTAAACTTATATCCTCCAGGACCCATAACAAGTGTATTTGACTGATGACCAATTGGCGTCAAGAACGAACATGATGCTCCAACAGCAACACTCATTAAGAAAGCATCAGGGGACACACCAAGACCGATTGCAATTTGCACAGCTATTGGTGCCATTATTAACACCGCTGCAGCATTATTTACTATATCTGAAAGCGTCATTGCTAAAACTAAAACTATTCCCAATGATGCCCAAATTGGTATATTGTCTCCAAAATTTAATACTAATTGTGCTATTAACTCTGCCCCACCTGTTGTTTCAAGCGCTTGACTTACTGGGATAATCGAACCAAGCAGAATAATTATTGACCAATCGATACTACTATAAACATCTTTGACTGAAATATAATTATTCACAACCATAACAACTGCAGCAGATGCAAATGATATTTGAACTGGAACTAAACCTAAAGCCGTAAATACTAAAGCAAGAGCAAAAATAGCAATACCAGACAAAACTCTTCTTTCTTTACCTAGGCTCAAACTCCTTCCTGCTAAAGGGAGGCAACCCCATTGGGTAATAATATCTGATAGAGTATCTGCTTCTCCTTGTAATAGCAAGATGTCGCCAACGATAAATTTTATACTGTCTGGTGGCTTACTAATCCTAACACCTTCTCTTGCAACTCCTAAAAGGTTAATTCCATATCTACTTCTGATTTTCAGTGACTTTGCAGTTTTACCAATGATAAAAGAGTTTGACATTACTACTGCCTCAACAATTTCTATATCTTCAGTGCTTATATCTTTTTTCGATAATTTATCATCATCTGATAATTTTAACTTTGTTATATCTAAAAATTCTTGTATTTCTGTAGCTGCAGCTTCAACTATTACTCTATCATTTTCTTGTATTATTCTTCTAACTGAAGGAGCTGGATAATTTTTTTCATCTCGTATTAATGATACTATTTTTAAGTCTCCTTCTATTGCATTTTCCAGTTCTCGTATAGTCTTTCCTATGTAATCTGATTCTTCTTCAATTAAGACTTCTGTAATATAGTCGTTTATTTCAAATAGATCTTCGTCTGATTTACCCCCTTGACGTTCAGGAATCAAACGCCAACCTATAAAAAGCAAGTAGATAATACCCGTGATGGCCACAATTCCTCCCACTGGGGTGAAGTCAAACATACCAAAAGGCTCTCCTACATAGTCAGCTCTAAAAGATGAAATAATAATATTTGGCGGCGTACCTACTAAAGTAATCATTCCTCCAAGTAATGAGCCAAATGCAAGTGGCATTAAGAAAAGAGATGGAGACTTATTATTCCTTCTCGCCATCTTTATTGCAACAGGCATCATTAATGCTAAAGCCCCAATATTATTCATAAAAGCTGAACTAATTGAAACAGCTAATAGCAAAAATGTCATCTGCAATAGTGTATTATTTCCTAACTTCAGTAAATGTCTTGCTATATAATCAACTACCCCTGCATTCATTAGACCCTTACTAACAACTAAAACTGCAGCAACTGTAATGACAGCAGGATGAGAGAATCCTTGATATGCGTCTTCCACAGGGATTAACCCAATGAATACAGCTATTAGGAGAGTCGCAAGTGCTACAACATCATATCGCCACTTCCCCCAGATAAAAAATCCTAGCATAGCTGCTATTAATGTAAATACTAAACCTTGTTGCATACTCATTGATATCCCTCCTACTATACATGTTATTTGTTGATTATATCACAAGCTATAACAATAATTATATCTCTTTTAGAAAATTCAGAAGCTACTTAGCATCAGCACTAAGTAGCCTCTTGTATTATATTAAATAGTGCCATTTTATAGTTTCATATAGCTTCGCTTTTTTCAACTTATAAAGTGGTGCTAAAAACGTCACTGTAATTACACCAGGAGCTCTTCCTATTTCAATAGAACCATTTATTGTAGCTCTATTTCTGACTTGAGCAATAGTCATATCCAAAGTTTTAGCTGCTCTTTCTAACCCATTGTTTATTGCTTCATTTAGATTATCTCCCGTCCCAATAAAACTAATTGGTGCAGACCTTTCAAATTCATCTACGTCTATCTTGCGTCCTAACTCCATTGCAATACATCTTTCTTTATTCGTAATAGGCTTTGCAAGAAATGGTAAGTCCTCCTCAACTGGAAGCAAAATGGGCCCATCTATAGTCAAGTTTTTGATCACTTTTACCTTTAGTGTAACAATAGCTGAGACATCACATGTGTGCCCTGCAATTTCACCATCTCCTTGCATTGCATGGACATCACCAACATAAACTCCCCCGCCCTTTACCTTAACTGGACAAATCAATACTGCCCCTTCTCTAACTTTATTAATATCTAAGTGTCCATCGGTTTTATGTTTAATAAGCTCTTCTCTGCTAAATGAATATTCATGAGGAGCATCAATCAAGAAAGCTCCAAAATCACCTGCATTATGAGAGTCTGGCATAGCTTTTGAAGGAGTTGTTCCTAGCTGACCGATAAATGGCCTTAAACGCGATATTATACCTGTCATTTCACAAGCTGCAAAATTTACAATAGGGTTTTGTATAGAGTTTTCTGGAATAGCCATAGACTTTCTTGCATTCTCTGCAGCTCTTAAAGCAGCTTTTTTATTGACTGTGAGTCCGATATTTCTATTTGAGTCAAATGCAATCGTGTAACCACTTTCAAATCTAAATGGAGTTATTTCTTCTCCACACTCCTCACATATAACTGAGTGGTACCCTATCCCTTCTAATCTTGTCTTTGGATTTACTGTATTACAATTAGGGCATTTAGCAGCAACAAAAGGATCTCCTAAGAACCTATCTTTTATAGCTTGGTCGACTCCAGATGATGTAAAATTGGAGGTAACTTGGACTGACTTAATATATATAGCTACTGCATCACCAACCTCCGCTCCATCTACTTTTACTGGTACTGTTACCTCATGTCCTCCCTTTATCTCAGGTGTTATCATCGGCCCCCAACACCCTGGTGCTGTATTAGCAATTATAATTCCACCATCTTTTACAGGTCCTAACATAACATTTTTGTGATCAAGAATTCCATCAGTGAATTGGTTAACAAAAACAGTTTCTTTACTCATTTCACATCTCCTTTCACACATGCTCTTTATCTCTCTAATGCAATAAGCCTCATCTAAAGTATATCTATAATCTATGCATTTTACAATAATCTTTAACAATTGAATCTTATATAAAAAGAAAAGACCTTATCTGCATAGACCTTGTGAGATGAGTCTCATTAGACTTATACAAATAAAACCTTATTAATTCTTTAGTTCATCATATTTAACTTTAAACTTTTTCATATCTTCCCAGGTGTCTTTCTTCTTGCTTGGGTCTCTTAATAGAGCTGCTGGATGATATGTAGCAATAAATAAATATCCCTTTTTCTCATACCATTCTCCATGACTTTTTGTTATCTTAAAGTCTGGTTCTATCAGAGTTTGAGCCGCCACTCTTCCTAAACAAAGTGTTATTCTTGGCTTGATAAGCAGAAACTGTTTTCTCAGAAATGGCAAACATGTTTCTTTTTCCTCATTTAAAGGATCTCTGTTATCAGGTGGTCTACATTTTACTATATTCGTGATATATACATTATCTCTAGAAAGTTCTACTGCGTGTAAAATCTTATCTAAAAGTTGACCCGCCTTGCCTACAAAGGCCTCTCCTTTAATATCTTCATTATAGCCTGGTCCTTCACCTACAATTAAGATATCTGAACTTTTGTTACCTGAACCTATCACTACATTTGTTCTAGTCTTTGATAATGGACACCTCTGACAACTTTCTAATTCTTTAACTAAATATTTCCAGTCCATGATTCCTCCTCTAGAAATAATAATGCATTTTACTTACCTCGAATACACCTCTTTACCAGCGATATAAACTTTTTCAACATTTGTGAAATTGCTTAACGGATGCCCATCATGAATTACTAGGTCAGCCTCTTTACCTCGTTCAATACTCCCTAGTCTATCTGCTAGTCCAATTAATGTTGCAGGATTAATTGTTATTGATTCAAATGCTTTATCTTCTGGCATTCCGTATCTGATAGCCAGGCCAGCATTCATCGCTAAATACTTCGTATGTGATGACGGACTTACTGCATCCATAGTTATTATCACTTTTGCTCCAGCTTTAGCCAATATGCCTGGAGTACTCATTCTTACATCCCATATTTCTTGTTTGTACGGGTCAATAATAAGTGGGCCTATAACGCAAAAACACCCCTTTTGAGCTAATAAATCCGCTATATGATACCCTTCTGTGCAGTGCTCTATTGAGTAATTAAGAGAAAACTCTTCTGCTACTCTTATTGCGGTTACAATATCGTCTGCTCTGTGGGCATGAATTCTTGCCATATATTCCTTTTTTAACACCTTAGCTAACTGTTCAAGGCCTAAATCTCTATCAAATGGTTCTCCCTCTTCTTTAGCAAGCTCTTCTTTTCTGATATAGTCTTGAGCTTTAATTAATGCCTGTCTCAGTACTGCTGCGTTTCCCATTCTTGTTGAAGGCATCTTCTTTCTTGAACCATATGTACCTTTTGGGTTCTCCCCAAGTGCAAACTTCATCGCTTCTGTCTCTGGGAGTACCATTTCATAAACTGTATTACCTACAGTTTTCATTGCAAAACCTGTTCCTCCGACAATATTTGCGCTACCAGGCCCCGTATAAACAGTCGTAATTCCTGATGCAAGAGATATCTTTATGGCTTCATCTTCTGGGTTTAGTGAGTCAACCCCTCTTATTTCAGGAGTTACAGGATTAGTTACTTCGTTTCCATCAGCTGTAGCAGGAACTCGTACTTCTCCAAAAATCCCTAAATGTGTATGAGCATCTATAAATCCTGGTGTTAATATCTTACCAGTTGCTTCTACAATATGGTAACCTTGTGGAATACTAATATTTTGCCCTACTTCTTCGATCAAACCATCTTTAATCAAAACTATTCCTTCATCAATTATTCCATTTGTAATTGTATAAATTTTTGCCCCTCTAATCGCAATCAATGTTATTTCCTCCCTTAGCTTTTTACATATTATACTTCAATTAATAGATTTAAATTCCTTGCTGCATTGTAAAATCAAGTTAGCCACTAAATCAAAAAGCATAAAAGAGTCATGTGTGCCTGTGTTATAGTTTAGTTACTACCAATAACTAAATAACATGGAGGCAATCACATGACTCAAGTACAGA
>Ga0334892_1000745_pt1 | contig 35055 bp, 32 predicted proteins | sample GraSluR3_MG_4_FD_207213 | JGI IMG/M metagenome (GOLD analysis project Ga0334892, IMG submission 207213) | Sludge microbial communities from methane-producing bioreactor in Wageningen University, Netherlands - Granular Sludge_15_04-R3 | ecosystem: Engineered > Bioreactor > Anaerobic >...
ATTGGAACATCCAAATATCCAGGAAAGAATGTTGATCGTTTCGAAATATTATCAGAATCCTTTGGGGTTTGATTAGAAAGAAATTTAACCTCTGGCAATGTGCAATCGCATCAGGTTGAAGTCAAAGTTGTGGTTAATCTCCAACAGATAGGTTACTCAATATCCTCGTCATCCTCATACCATTCATCGAGGCCGTCATCATCGATGAACATCATGTCAAAGGTATTGATCTGCTCGGTGAAGTCCAGGTTTTCGAGGGCTTCTTCCAGGAATTGGACTTCTTCCATATCCTCGGTCTCATCAAGCGCAATTTCAATGAGCGCGCGTACGCCTTCGCCGCCGATTTTGGAAAGTGCCCAAATGGCGGCAAAGTAAATGTCATCGTCATCGGTGCCCTCTTCGAGAAGATCGAAAAGGGGTTCACGCGCGTCTGTTAATTCCAATTCACCGGCAGCACGAATCGCTTCATAGCGCACGACAGAGTCAGGATGCGCAAACATATCCAGCACAGACTCTGTCCAAAGGCTGTCACAAGAACGGCCCATGGCGCACAAGGCGCTCTGCAGCCATTCTTCATCGTCCGTGTTGTATGCTCGGCGGATGAAATCGGGGATTTCAGGGTGGCTGGCATATCCAAGTGCTTCGAGGGCGCGTCTGCGAACCAACCTGTCATCAGAGCTAAGGTGAACTTTAATTAGGTTTTGCAGAACTTGCTGATAGGTTGATTCTTTGATTTCCTCACATTCCCCAAGGTAGACAAACATCCCCAAGCCGGTGGCGGCGGCGGCGCGCACGATGGATTCCGGATCCTGATTGAGGCGCCTTAAAAGCATCGGCACCAGATCCTCCTCCTGGGATTGCCACAATAAGCGGATTGCTGTTGCGCGGGCAACAGGGTCCTCATCGTCCAGGCACATGATGGCGACCGGGTCAAAGAACAACAGGGTATCGCTCTCAGCCAGGTTTTCCATGTCTTCCAACAATCCTCGACGCCGCTCAATCCACACCTCAGGCCATACTTGTACTAAAAGATCCAAATCCTCCTGGGGAATGTCCGAGAAATAATAAATCATCGCCGGAGGAAAAGGCGCTTGATTATTGAGCAGCGCATCTTTGATGGCCGCAAATTCGAATGTCTCTTTATTTGGTTTTGGCATGCTATTTTCCTTTTCCGAATCAGGGAATCACCACTGGATTGGTAAAATCAAGCACGGTGATCACGACCATCAAAAGGATTAGTAACAGAAAACTAACAGTGTTAACAGCATTCTCCCATTTTTGGGGAATGCGCTTGCGGATGATCAATTCCGGCAGAGTGAACAGGATCCGACCGCCGTCTAAGGCGGGGATGGGCAGCAGGTTGGTGATCCCCAAAGCCAGTGAGATGTTGGCGATGATGGACAGGGTGAAAACCGGGATCGGCTCTGCGGTGGCAAGGCTTGTCTCCTGGTCCATCTCAACTGCTTGGCTGTAGATATCGTAGATACCTTTGTACCCGACTGGGCGTGCCAGGGCAGCATCCACTGTGCCGCGGATTAACCGGACTGGCAGCAAGAGTGTCTCTCTGATAATGTACCCGGTGGACTGAAAGGCATACCCGACCGATTGGAAGAAGGGGGTCGGTTTGAGTGGGTTGCTGAGCCCGACACCCATCGCCCCTTCGCCTGGAGGTGGGTCTAGGCGTGGTGTGATTGTGACGGACTCGACCTGCTCGCCGCGCACAATGGTCAACTCGATTGCGTTGCCAGCTTCTTGGGCGATAACGGCAATTAACTGATCAATATCATCAATGGATTGGCCGTCAACAGCCTGGATGATATCGCCAGGGAGCAGGCCTACTTCCATGGCGGGTGAGTTGGGTGAGACCTGGGAGACCATGGCCTGGTCAGAGGCTGGAATGCCGATTGCGCTGTAGATAATGACCAGCAAGATAATACCGATCAAGAAGTTCATGAATGACCCAGATAGGAGAATTAACACACGTTTCCAGGCAGGGGCATCAGCCATCCCGCCTTCAACCGTATCATCCGATTCACCTTTGGGACGAACAAATCCGCCAAAGGGAATCCAGTTCAGGGTGATTTCCGTGCCCTTCCATTCGGCAATCTTTGCCAGGCGTGGTGGATAACCAAATCCGAACTCTTCCACAGGGACGCCAACTGCGCGTGCAGTAATGAAGTGTCCCAATTCGTGAAAGAAGATCAAAACACCGATCACAAAAACGACTTGTAAAATCAATAAAAATACGTTCATTTTTCCTCGTTAATCCGTGCATGGGATTTTGCACGGGTTCTTTGATTAATCGTGCGGTTAATTATACCTGTGTCGGTTAAGAAGGCGAGTCTTGTGGCAGCAGTCGTGCTGCTCCTGCGGGGGCACCGGTCAGTACAGCCAGCACACCGGGAATGCGGTGTAATCGGTTGATGATCTCCTTGCTTACCCCCTGGGTGGTGATCACGTGCACATTGGGTCCGGCATCCAAGGTAAAGGTGATGGGAAATCCCTCTTGTTGCCAGGCTTTGACTGCACTCATGACCGCCAGGGATTCGGGTTGCCAGTAATAAAGGGGTGGGTCGGCGGTCATCATCACGGCATGCATCATGTTGCTGTCCAATTCAGTGACCTTTGCCAGGGATTCAAAATCCCGATTGAGAATTGCCTGGCGGCAGGTCTCCAGCCGACGGTCAACATCAGCGACCCGAGCTTCCTGAAGCGGACTTGAGCCAGCCATGCGCATACCAGCTTCTGAACCGACCGGTTTATGCTGATCGCTCAGGATGGCAATACAGTCGACCAGTTTCCAGTGGTCGAAGGGTGCAATGGAAACTGCGTAGGATTCGCCGGTAAGGGGGTCCACCAACCACTCGACGAACCCGCCAGGGATGGAGCGGCAGGCAGAGCCCGATCCAAAGTGTGCCAGGCTTGATAATTGGCGATCGGTCAGTTCCAAACCCAGGGCAGCTGTCCCTGCCAGAGCTAAGGCAGCAAATCCGGAGGCTGAAGAGGCAAGTCCAGCCCCCATGGGGAAATTGTTGTGACTGGTGATGTGGGCATGGCGGGTTGTGTCAGCCAAGCGGCGGATGCGGTCCATGAAGTGTTGGACGCGTAATAGCCCTTGGCCTGTGACGTGATCCCCGTTGAGGGTGAAGGTATCTTCTTTGAGATCAGAATCGAATGCAACAGTGGTTGTGGTTGCAAGACCGCCAATATTCATCGAGATGGAACCGTTGGACGGGATGCGGCGCGCCTCATCTTCAAGCCCCCAATACTTAATAAACGCGATGTTGGGATGGGCGAGTGCCGTAGCATGCATCTTCATTACCAGCAGAATACCATATTGCGCCAAGGGGGTCAATTGGTGAAAAGCTGTGAATTGAAAGGTGTTGGCTTTGCTAACACACCACACCCTCTAACCTTCAGAGCAGTTACGATATCTTATCATTTATTTGCAAGTACCAGGTCATTTAAAAAGGTTTTCCAAAAACAATGGATTATAATGTAAAATTATGGGTGTGTGACATGAAAGCTCTGTATGTTGGATCAGGTTTTTGTGCTGATCGTGGCAGGAAAAACGACGATTAATGTACGTTACTCAAAAGGATAGGAAAGTTTTGATTAAGAAATGGAGGTGATACGAAAACAAATTATTGACTGAGATGTATACAATACCTATCAAATTAATTAGTTTTGAAGGAGAAAAAATGAAAAAGAAGCTCGTTTTGTTGATTATTGCTGTATTGGTGATCCCGGCGTTGATCCTGACAGCTTGCGGACGTGCTGAAGAGCCCGCACCACCTGTAGAGGAACCTGCTGCACCGGTTGAAGAACCGGTTGTGCCGGTTGAGGAGCCTGAACCCGTAGAAGAACCGGAGCCTGTCGAAGAGCCAGCTGAGCCTGAGGAATTTGTGTTTGGCATGTTGTTGGTTGGCCCTTATAACGACCGTGGCTGGAGCCAAGCACACTACGAAGCTGGTGAATATGTGATGGAAAATGTACCGGGGACCCGCATGATTTATTTGGACGTGGTCAACACCGCTGATCGACCTGGGACAACAGCCGCTCAATTGGCTGAGGAATTGGTTCAGCAAGGTGCGCAATTGATCGTCTTTAACTCGGATGATATGAAAGATGATGCAGTTGAGTTCACCCGGAATAACCCTGATATCTTTGTCATTCACGCCTCAGGTGATTCCGTTTGGGAAGAGGGCGAGAACTATGTACCTCTGGCAAACATGATCAATACCATGGGTGAGATGGAATACGGCAAGATGATCGCAGGCTGTGATGCGGCCCTGCATACTGAAACCGGCTCGATTGGTTATCTGGGTCCATTAATCAATGAAGAAACACGTCGATTAACCGCTGCTGCTTACCTGGGTGCAAGATACTGCTGGGAAAATTATTTAGAGCTGGATCCAGACGTTTTAGAATTCCGTGTAACCTGGATTGGTTTCTGGTTTAACATCCCCGGCTTTACTGAAGATCCCACACAGGTTGCGAATGAGTTCATCAACGCGGGTGTGGATGTGATCATTTCAGGCATCGACACGACCGAAGCATTGGTCGAAGCCCGGAAATCGACCAGTGAGGGCGTACCCGTTTATGCAATCCCATATGACTACATTGGTGCTTGTGATGAAGCCCCTGAGGTTTGCCTGGGTGTGCCATGGTTCAACTGGGGTCCTGCTTATGTGCGCCACATTAGCGCCGCAATGGATGGCAGTTGGCAGTCACTCTTTGAATGGCTGCCGCCCGATTGGGATGACATTAATAACCTTGACACCACCGCGATCGGTTACCTGAGCGGACCTGGCATGTCACCGGATGCTGAGGTTTTCCTGCAGCAATTCATCGATGAGTTGGCTGGTGGTTTAAACCTTTGGACGGGTCCATTGAACTTCCAAGATGGCAGCCTGTTCTTAGCTGATGGTGAAACAGCCACGGACGTTGAGATCTGGTATTTGCCGCAATTGTTAGAGGGTATGATCGGACGTTCAGAGTAAACCCTAAAAAGAAATAGGAAATGGGGAAGACAAGCCTGTCTTCCCCATTGGTAACTGCTTTGAAGGTTGGGGAGTGTGGCGGTTTTGCCTTAACACCACACTCCCCAACCCCCCTGCATGCTGAGTAGTTACCTTCATTTTATAATACAGAAAAGTGGACAATGAATATTGGATTTAAACAAGTCAATAAGCATTTTGGTGAAGTCCATGCCAACGCAGATATTACCCTGAATATCCAGAGCGGTCATATATTTGGGATTTTAGGGGAAAACGGTGCTGGAAAGAGTACCTTGATGAAAATCTTATCCGGATTTATCCAACCGGATACGGGCGAAATCCTTTTAGGCGGCCATGAGGTCAAAATCGAATCACCTGCTGACGCGATTAAATTTGGGATTGGCATGCTCCACCAGGACCCACTTGATTTTCCACCCATGCGAGTCATTGATAACTTTATCGCTGGCCAAAGCGGGAGCCTAATGCTCTCTCAAAAAGCTGCCATGAAGGATTTCCGTGAATTACAAACCCAATTTGGTTTTTCATTGGATCCTGAAGCTTATGTTGACACCTTGACCGTGGGTGAACGTCAGCAATTAGAAATCCTGCGCTTATTGTGGTTAGGAGCCCAGATATTGATCCTGGATGAGCCAACAACTGGCATCAGCATTCAGCAGAAAGAAAAATTATTTGCTGCCTTAAGAGTATTGGCAGAGCAAGGTAAAACGATCATCTTTGTCTCTCACAAGCTAGAGGATGTTGAAATTTTATGCGATAAGGTTGCCATTTTAAGGAAAGGCTACCTGGTTGGCGAGGTCGCCCCCCCTTATGATATAGATCAGCTGGTTGAGATGATGTTTGGAAAACAAATAACGCTCAAAGATCCAACACCCCTCGGACAAGAAACCGTTGTTTTCCAACTGCAGGATATTGTGGTTGAACAATATCCACTGGTGATTGAAAATGTAACATTCTCTTTGCATGCAGGTGAAGTAATCGGCTTGGCTGGTATGGAAGGGAGCGGACAGGATATGCTGCTCAGGGCCTGTGTGGGATTATTGCGGCCGGTCTCAGGGCGGGTTATCGTTAACGGCAATGACCTGACAGGAAAAAATTATCTAAAATTTATGGAAAATGGGGTTGCATTCCTACCAGCCTCCCGGCTGGAAGAAGGGCTCGTACCCGGTCTGACACTGGCTGAGCATTTCACGTTAGTAACAGATCAAAAAGAGCAATTATTCATTGATAAAGCCTATTTTCGTCAAAAATCGCAACAGATGATCGATGATTACCGTATCATCGGCCGCCCTGAGACACCTGTTGAGTCGCTATCAGGCGGCAACCAACAAAGGGCGGCTCTGTCGATGTTAAAAGATGATCTCTCTATCATTTTATTAGAGCATCCAACCCGGGGATTGGACATCGAATCTGCGATATACATGTGGGATAAATTAAAAGAGCGTTGTAGAAATGGCACCTCGATTTTCTTCATCTCGGCAGATTTAGATGAAATATTACGCTACAGTGACCGGATTTTGGTGTTCTTCAGTGGTCATGTATCAAAACCGTTGGACGCGGCCACAACCAGCCTGGAACAGCTGGGTCAATTGATTGGTGGAAAAGGTTGGGATCGAACATTTTCCAACGAGGAGAGCTATGAAACAAGCACAAAGCCGTAGTTTATCCGCCTTATTTCAAATTGGGGGCTTGATTCTGGCCTTTGGATTTGTGACAATTATTTTGCTGCTGGTCGACGCAGACCCGATTGAGGCTTTTCGTTTGATTTGGCAAGGCGCAGTTGGCAATTCATCACGTATTGCCAGCGTCCTTGTCGTTTGGGTGCCACTAGCATTGGTTACCTGTGGTGTGCTGGTCACATTCACGGCTGGCTTGTGGAACATCGGGATTGAAGGTCAAATTACCTTAGGGGCCATTTTTACGACCGGTGTCATACGGCTGTTTTTAGATACGCCGGTCTCGCCTGTTTTTGTCATCATTCTTTCAATTTTAGCGGGAATGGTGGGCGGGGCGATTTGGGCAGCTTTAGCGGGTGTTCTCAAAGTATTCGGGGGTGTGAATGAGATTTTTGGCGGCCTGGGCTTAAATTTTATCGCCACCGCATTAAATATTGGATTGATATTTGGCGCGTGGAGCCGTCCTGGTGTGGCTTCGATGAGCGGTACAGAGCCTTTTCCTGAGATCTATTGGCTGCCTACGTTTCAAAATTTCCGGTTTAGCTGGTATTCAATACTCCTATCCGTGATTGGATTGGTTGTGATCTATTTTCTGCTGCAAGGCACTCATTTTGGGCTGCGCCTTAAAGCTGTGGGAAAGGGCATTAAATCTGCATTTCGTCTGGGGATACCCACCTGGCAGCATATGATGCTGTCTTTCCTGATTTGTGGTCTGTTTGCCGGATTGGCAGGCGCCTTGCAGGTCGTCGCAGTTTATCACCGTTTAATTCCAGCGATATCCAGTGGTTATGGATTTATGGGGTTGATGATCGCGATGTTAATTAATTACCAGGCTATTTGGGTGGCACCGATTGCCCTATTTTTTGCTGCCTTAAATATTGGCGGCATTCAATTGCCGATCGTGATGAAACTCGATTCAACATTGTCAGGCGTTTTGCAGGGCAGCTTGGTGTTGTTTATCCTGCTGATGCAGGGCGTTAAGCAGCGTGTTCTGGGAAAGCAGTAGGAGTCCATATGTCAGGTGACGTCATTCTTTTAGGTTTAGCAGGTGTCATTGCCTCAGGGGCACCGATTGTCTTGGCAGCGATTGGAGAAACATTATCGGAACGGGCGGGTGTGATCAACCTGTCATTAAATGGTTTGATCATTCTATCCGCCATGACAGGCTTCTGGGTGGCTATTGAGACCGACAGTATCTTTTTGGGGTTCTTGGCTGGTGCCCTGGTCGGTGCACTGGTATCGACGATTGTGGCTTTCAGCAGTATCACATTAAAACAATCCCAGGTAGCCGTCGGTTTTATTCTGACGATAACCTGCCGGGATCTGGCTTACTTCCTTGGAAACCCCATTATGGGACGACAAGGTCCGATCATGTTTTCAACCCCGATCCCATTGTTGAGGGAAATCCCGATTGTTGGGCCGGTGTTCTTTCAGCAATCGTTGATGAGTTATTTCAGCATGTTCTTAATCTTCCTTGCATGGTTCTGGATCAGCAAAACCCGCCCGGGATTGATGCTGCAGGGGATTGGTGAGAAACCGGCGGCTGCCTTTGTGCGCGGCGCCAACGTGCTGAGGATGCGCTATTTTTATACGATCCTGGGTGGTGCTTTAGTTGGGTTGGCAGGGCCGTTATATACCCTGAGCGTAAAACCAGGTTGGAAAGGCACTATCACGGGTTTGGATGGGATTGGCTGGATTGCGCTGGCGATCACCATTTTTGGTGGTTGGAACCCAATCCGGGTTGCTTTCGGCGCTTACCTATTCGCTTTCCTTCAGTGGCTGGGTTTGGTTTTACAATCCACATGGACATTCATCCCATCCCAAGTCTTACAAGTTGCACCCTTCCCCTTAATGATCTTGACCTTGTTACTGGTCAATTTGGGTAATACGGAATGGATGGAAAGGTTGTTAGCAACTTTGCCTGACGGGATCAGAAATTGGGTCAGGAAGCTGATTCGATCACTGCGCTCACAACCGCCAGCCGCGCTGGGGACACCTTTCGAACGTCAGTAAATTTCTTCTAATTTGCCTCTGACCAGGTTTGTGCTTTACCAATGCGCTCACGCAGGGGTGGGTGACTGTAAAACAAGAACACAACCCACGGCTCTGGATCGATGTCACTTAAGTTCTGATTGGCAAGGCGGGTGAACGCAGATGCATAGGCGCCCGGCTTATTTGTCGCACGTAGGGCATAATCATCCGCTTTTGCCTCGCGCCAGCGAGAAAAAGCGTTCTCAATCGGCATGGTTAGCAATTGATAGAGGGAGAGCAAAATCATCAAAGCTGGCATTCCGGCTGGATCTGAGACGCCTGTCAAACCAAACGAGGAGATGGTCCAATCCATAGCCAGCGAGACAAGGAAAAATCCGACAGCAGTCACCAGCGTACCAAAGCCAATCAACCAGGGGATGTCATGCTGCACGTGATGCCCCAGCTCATGAGCCAGGACGGTTTCAATTTCATCGGCTGAAAACTCATCAATCAAGGTGTCGCCCAGCACTATGCGCCGGGTATTACCAAGACCTGTCAGGGCGGCGTTGGCTTGTTTGGTCCGTCTTGACATGTCCATTTTGTAAACTCCCTTGACGTTGGTGTTTGCTTTTTTAGCAAGCCGGATCAACCGCTCTGCTAAATCAGCATGCTCTTCATCTAAAGGGGTGAATTTATTGAAGATCGGCATGAGCAGGACTGGTGCCAGGTTCATTAACAACACGCTGAACAGCAGCATCCCCCCCGTCAACCACAGCCACCAGTTATCCCCAGATATTCTCAGGATGAGGTAAATGATTTCAATGATAATCAATCCCATCACGGCGCTGACTGCCAGGCCTTTAGCCTGGTCGATCAGCCAATCTTTGAGGGATTGTGTGGATAGGTCAAAACGGTGGGGCAGAACATACCCAGAATAATATGCCATGGGCAAGTTGAACAGAAAATAGATCCCCCCAAAGAGAACAGCAAAGGCAGCGACCAAGAACCAGTTGTTGTTCAGAATGCCGGTCAGCCATGCACGGGTGGTTGTTGACCATCCGGTGATGAGCCACAGCCATGCATACAGCAGTGTGAAACCCTGATCAACCAGCCATAACCGGCGTTTGATGCGGGCATAGGTCTTGGCTTGGGTTTGTCGATCTGCATCAAGTTCTGTCATTGTCATCATCCTGATTCCTGGTAAATTACGCCAAACCAATGGCAAATAATGTGAGAAAAAGTGAAACTACTCAGCATACGCACCCTTCAGCAGCAGGGACCCGTGTGCAGTTATGTTAAATCTTAAATCGCCTTATTTTATTGGGGCATGTCGATTATAGCATGGGTCAGACACGTCCCAGGCTGGCCAAGTTGGATAAGCTTTACCTAAAAAGTGTAACGATTGCATTCGAGCAGCAAAATCATCTTGATCCTGTTTTAATGAAACGAACTGACGATTTCTTGGTTAGAATATTAACACAAATCATTCAATAATTCTTCCTGAGGTTTAAATGCATATGCATAAGGTTGAAAGCCGACGAGATTTAGACCAATTTATCCGCTTCCCATACCATTTTTACAGGGATGATCCCAACTGGATCGCACCGCTGCGATCAGAACAGTGGGCACAATTCAAGCCACAGTTGAACCCGATGCTCAATCACTGTGAGACGCAGTTGTTTTTACTCAAGGCTGGGCGGAAGGTGCTGGGGCGCTGTTCTGCTTTCATTGATCGGCTGGCGGTTGCGCATTGGGGCGAGCCGATTGGCCTGTTTGGTTCTTTTGAGTGTATAGAAGATCAATCAGGTGCCCACCTGCTGCTGGGGGCAGCGCGATCCTGGTTAGCAGAGCGGGGAATGCGGGCCATGCGCGGGCCGTGGAGTTTTGCGTCACAGGAGTGGGGGCTTGAAATTGAAGGTGGTCACCAACCGCCGGTCATCCTGGCACCCCATAATCCGCCGTATTATGCGGATTTATTTGGCTCTTTTGGCTTGGAGAAAGCCATGGATTTGCTGGTTTATCAAGCGGATATGGATGCCGGTTACCAGTTCCCTGAGCGCTTCCAAAAATTGACTGAGCGGATCCAAGCACGGTTTGGGGTGACGGTCCGACCGGTTGATTTGGATCGCCTTGAGGACGAGGTGATGACGATTGTGGATATTTCGAATCGCTCACTAACAGACAATTGGGGTTATTACCCTGTCACCAAAACGGAAGCACAGGCCATGGCCCGAGACCTAAAGCCGATCATCGACCCGCAGGCAGTGTTGATCGCTGAGGATGCAAACGGTCAACCCGTCGGTTTTGGGATCTCACTGCCAGATGTGAACGTCCTCCTGAGGAGGATGCATGGGCGCTTATTCCCGTTTGGCTGGGTGAAGATGATCTCAGGTATCAAGAGAATTCGTCAATACCGCATGTGGGCATTGGGGGTTGTCCCAGAGTATCAGGGAAAAGCCATTGATTCTTTGCTGTACAAAGCCACTTATGACGCCCTCAAGGATAAGTGCGTGCGTATAGAAATCAATTATGTACTGGAAGATAACTATCGCATGATTAATGCGCTGATCAAAATGGGGGTAACACAGATACGGCGTTACCGAGTATATGAAATGACGATTGATTAAGGGAATACTCAGTCCGCTTGGTTACCCCAAGGCTGGTAGGCGTCATTCTGAATGCCAATCCGGGCCAGCATGCGCCCAACCGTGGCGTTGACCAAGTCATCAATGGTTTTTGGATGGTGGTAAAAAGCGTTTAAGGGTGGAAAAATAACCGCGCCAACCCGGGCAGCTTTAGCCATCAAGTGTAAGTGGCCGCTGTGAAGTGGGGTCTCTCGGACAGCCAGGAGCAGCGGCCGACCTTCTTTTAAACACACATCCGCTGCGCGCTGGATCAGGGTATCAGCATAGCTGTTAGCCACCCCGGAGAGGGTTTTAATCGAGCAAGGCACGATCAACATGCCATCCATCGGGGTGGAGCCTGATGCGATTGGCGCCCCAAGATCATCCGGTTGATAGCTGCGGGCAGCCATTTCAGCCAAGTCGGACGGCTTTTTCCCGGTCTCTTCCATCATCACCTGGGCTCCGAGGGGGCTGATCACAAGGTGAACTTCTGTGTTCAGCGTATTCAGAATTTCAAGGGTGCGCAGGCCATAAATGGCACCGCTGGCACCGCTGATGGCGAGGATGATGCGTTTATTTTTGCTCATGAAGAAATTATACTGGCAATTCACACATTGATAGGTTCAGGGATCGACTTCCACCCAGCCGCGTCCAGCATCAACCCCCAGGTGCATGCCCGTCCCGAGCTTTGATATCTCCACCTGGTCGATGCAGGGGATCTCAGCGATGATACACCCCACTGCGGTGATCGTCTCGCATTCGGCGTTTATGATGGCTGCTGGGGCAAGCTGGTTATGTTTAAGGCGGTAGAGGATATAAGATCCAACGGTTGAACCCTTACCGCTGGGGAAGACAAGGATTTTTCCGGCTATGGATTGACCTTCTAAATCATGCCCGGCTTCGGTGATTTTGCTGGTCTCGGGGTCAACCCCACCGTAGAACGAGATGCCCATCTGGCTGACCAAGGCCTCAGCGCTGACTTGTCCCGGGAAGATGGTTCGGCCGGTGAGGATCATCGCGTGGCCTCTGCAATCAGATCATCAAAGCTCAGCAGGCGAGTTTTGAAATGGTTTTTTGCAGTGGCATAGTAGCAGGCTTTGGCAGAGTCGGTCGCCAGTGCTTTGAAACGCCCCTTAATGGGTGCCACCACGCAGCAGGTATCCGTGGCGAACTTGGCGCCGGCAGCCTCGATGACCGCGGTGTAGCCCATGCGGTCAGCCATGCCTTTGATTGGTCGTGAGGTCGTGATCCAAAATTCCTTGGTGACGTGCTTACCCGCTAATGCGTGAGCGATACGCTGGATCTCCCCCAGGCAGAGATGTGGACAGCCCAGGCTGAAAAAGTCAATCTGGCCCGGTTCAGCGCTGGTCAATTCAGCTTTGGCTGAGTCCAGGTCAGCTTGGTTAATAGCGAATGTCTCAAAAGGCGGTGAATACTGGGCTGCTTCCGGGGTGATGCCCTGTATATGAAAGAGTGCTACACCGCCAAAAGTGGCCAGGCTGGCACACAGGGACTTGAGGTTTTCCAAACTGGCGTCACTCATCCCGGTGATATAGGGCACTTTATTGCCGGTGACTGACTGCAGTTGATCGCCAATGGTTTTGCCCAGCGCGCCGAAGTCAGGCGTATCGTGAAGATTTGCCGTCAGTTCGATATGGAGGGTGGGTTGTCGGTTTTCAGCCAGGTGGTAACCATATGCGGGTGTACAACCGGTCAGGGCGGCAGCCAGGGCAGATGGTCCGCCCTCACGATTGGTGCGCGCACCCAGGACAGCGTTGGCATAACACACGGCGCTGCTCTCGGCCCAGGCAATGTGCTCACCAAAGTGGGGTAAATTACCAAACAAGTAAGGCGTGCACGAGCAAGTGCTGACCACGCCCATGGCTTCAAACGCAGCCAGGACTCGGCGCTGGTTTTCAGCAAAGTCTTCCGAGATACCCAGCGACTGGTAGTTTTCAATATCCATGCCGGCTGGGTTGAGGGTCGTAAAAACCTGCACTTGCCCGCCCCCGGCAGCCATTTCGGAGAGCCATGCTAAGCCAGCTTCGCCCAGGTTATCATAACTGACCCCGGCGATCTGCACCGAGCGAACCGGGATCATCCGCTGCGCGCCGAAGATACGGCCTAGGGTGGCCAAGATTTGCATCGCTTTTTGGGCTGCTGGACCGCTTTCTCCCGCCAAGAGGGCTTGTTCTTTCGGTGTCAGTTGCATGGGGATATTATACTATTGGGCGAATGGTGAATGGTGAATGGTGAATGGTGAATCAGGTATTTGGGATTAGGAATTCGGATAGGATGAGATGCCGCTATCCACTGCTATCCATAAATTTCGCCAGATCCACTTGCGGGAAAGGGACTTTTGCATAGGGCTTACCAGCGCTGGCCAGGGGAGCGGTTAGGTCGAAACCGACCTTGCTGGTCAGATAAGTGCCTGGGTTTGCGCTGGGATCGAGGGAGGAACCGCGCTCACGTCCGAGCATGACCAGGTCGCGATCTGCCTGAAAGCGGGTGGCCATGGCCCACTCAACTGATAAGGGGTCATAAATATCGACGTCCTCGTCGACCACGAAGATATGCTTACAGGAGCTGTGCCCGCGATGGGCAGCTTCGATCGCCACCCGTCCATCATCCTCATGGACCTTGTGGATCTGGACAATGGCATGCAGCCAGGAGCAGCCGCCCGGGTTGATGTTGACATCCAAGCATTTGACGACCTTGTCCACCTCGCGGAAGATGGTTGGCTCGCGCGGCATACCCATCAAGAGCTTGTGTTCTAAACCCCCGGGTAAAAGTGCATGCCAGATCGCATCATGCCGGTGAGTGATGCACTTCACCTCAAGCACCGGTTCTTGGCGGATGACGTCCTGGGTTTCGGTTAGGTCCACAAAGGGGCCTTCCGGATGGCGTCGGTCGCGATACACGGTGCCTTCGATTATAAATTCAGATTCAGCTGGGATCAACAGGTCCGATGTGTGGGCTTTGACGACCTCAAAGGGTTGTAGGGCATTGGCTATCTCGAGCTCATCCAGACCGATCTCCACAGAGGTGGCACCCGCCACCAGGATGTTAGGTGCCACCCCAACACAGATGGCAACATCGACCTGTCCTGAATCCTGCAGAAAGGTGTCAAAATTGCGCCCTTTAACCACCCGTACGGCCATCTCCCTTTTGGAGAATTGCATACAGCGATGGAAATCCACATTCTGGCCATAAGAGGGGTGTTTTGCGATCATCACCCCTGAACTGATATAGTTGCCGCCGTCGCCGTGGCAGTGAAAGAGGATTGGCAGGTGATCCAGATCGGGATGGGTGTGAATGACCTCCTGGCAGGGCGCGTTAGTCCTCAGCTGGGGTGGGGTGTGCGCCTCGATCGCTGTTATCAAAGTGGGAATGATCTTTTGTACGGGAATGTTAAGATAATCCGCAAAGGCTTGCTTACTGCACAGCAGGTTGCCCATCACCGGGAAGCGCGACTCGCTGACCTGACTGCACAGCAGCGGTTGAGGTTCTAAAGCCTTCAACAGGCCAGCGATCTCAAGGTGTTTGGAGATGGGTTTGTAGACCGTGGTCAGCGAGCCTTGCTGACGGATCTGATTGAGATAATCTCTTTGGGACATGGTCTTTCCTTGTATTTTGATTGAATTATAGCAGGAAAGCCTAGCGCGTAACTGTTCTGAAGGGTGGGGGGTGTGGTGTGGTGGGTTGGTACGAATCTTGCCCGTAATGGGATGAGGACCAAACGGCGTAATATAGATGGCGGCTATAAGCCACACATATTGGGAGCAACCATGAAACACAAACTGGCTTTACGATTGGGAACATTGCTATTGATCGGGATGATTGCCCTGTCCCTGTGGGCGAGCAGTGACATGACGGTGACTGCTGAGGATGCAGACCAGGACCTCCCATGGGTTGATCCGGCGCTGTTAGCCAAGTCCAAAACATCTGAGCCGCTGGATTACCTGATTTATTTTGACGAACAGGCAAATTTGAGCGCAGCTTATGACATGTCTTGGGAAGCACGCGGCTGGTATGTCTATGAGACTTTGAACTCCTTAGCGAATGAATCACAGGCTGACGTTCGCAAATACCTGGATGAACAGGGTGTCCCTTACGAAGCCTTCTGGATCCAAAATGTGATCGCAGTCCAATCATCAACCAGCTCCACGCTGACAGGACTTCTGAATTATTATGAAATTCAATCATTACAGTCGATTCCCCAAATTTACCTGGACGAACCAGACGCATCAACAGGGGAAGCAAAGCCGCTGGAAGCCATGGGTATCAGCAGTAATCTGGTTCACATCCTAGCGGACCAGGTCTGGTCATTAGGATTTAAGGGTGAGGGGATGGTCCTTGGCAGCATTGATTCTGGCGTCCGTTACACCCATCAGGCATTGGTCGGCGCGTATCGCGGTAACCTGGGTGAGGGCTTTTTCAGCCATCACTATCAGTGGTGGGATGCTGTTAACCATCAGGATGAGCCTTATGATGATAATGGACACGGCAGCCATGTCACCGGGATTATGGTCGGTGGGCGGGGTCCAGGGGAGGAAATCGGGGTTGCACCTGCTGCAGATTGGATCGCTTGTAAAGCTATCCATCAAAATGGCGGTGGTTGGGGGCATGATTTTATCAAGTGCGGGCAATTTATGGCTGCGCCTACCAATTTGGATGGGTTGAACCCCAACCCCAACCTGCGCCCCCATGTCATTAACAACTCTTGGGGAGATTGTGCACATTCATACAAGTCCTGGTACGAAGGTGTGATTGATGCCTGGCTGGCTGCAGGCATTTACCCGGTGTTTGCCAACGGTAACGCGAGCAACTGCGGATACAGTTCACCGCCGGGGTTAAATACGGTCAGCAACCCGGCTCGTTCGCAGCATGTGACCGCGGTCGGCTCGTCTGGGCATGATGACGGTCAGTACGCATCCCATTCCAACTGGGGTCCTACAGACAGCCCCGACACCCTCAACCCGAAGGGCTACCCGACAATCAAACCTCAGGTCGTGGCACCGGGTGTGGGCATCTGGTCGGCCACTGCATCTGGGGATGGCGATTATGCCTCCTGGAGCGGTACGTCCATGTCGGCACCGCATGTGGCCGGGTTGGTAGCTTTGATGTGGGGTTCAGGAGATTGCCTGGTAGGGGATTATGTCCTGACTGAAACCCTGATCCTGGAATCAGCGACACCCATCCCTTATGAGACGGGCAACGGTGATGAGGGCCCGGGGTATGTGCCCAATCATGCCACGGGTTGGGGCGAGATCAATACCTTGGCAGCGGTGAATCAAGTGCTTGAATACTGCGGTGGTGGCTTTCTGAATGGTTTTGTTTATAACGCGGTTGATCAGGAGCCGATTGTTGGTGCTGTGGTTGAAGTGGTTTTTCAAGATGAGACCAGGGTTGTTGCTTCCGGGAGGACGGATACGCAAGGGTCTTATCAGCTGCATGTCTCCAGCGAAGCGGCCCATACAATCAATGTCTCAGCGTATGGCTATCATCCTGGCAGTGCTGATGATGTAATCGTGCAATCGCCAGGGGAGACCGTCACCAACAACTTTTATCTCCCCCCAAAAACCAATATCCTCAATTTGTCTAGCAAGGTCAGCGATGGCGGTGGGCATGCTTACCCGCTGTACGCACAGGTGGTGCTTCAAACCGATGGCCACAGTGAAGTGGTCTATACGGATCCCTTCGACGGCACGTTCCAGGTAGCAATTTATGATGATGTGGTGTATGACCTGCAGGTGATATCGATGATTAACGGTTACGAGCCATTCTTTGAATCGAGTCTGACCCATGCTGAGCTGGCGCAATACCATGATATCCCTTTGGATGTCATGCAGGTCTGCGATGCACCTGGCTACAACCTCACTAACAACCTGACCCAATCCTTTACTAGTACCGATCAGCCCGATGGATGGGAGGTGTGGGATCACGCCGGCACGGGTGTGGTGTGGGCGTTTAGCAACCCATCCGGGCGAGCCAATTATTCAGGTGGTACTGGCAATTTTGCCAGCGCGGATTCAGATTACGCCGGCCCCTTGGCAGTCGATACCTCGCTGGTTTCACCTTCTGTGGACCTGAGCTATGAAACAGAGGTGATCCTGACCTTCAACCAGGACTTTTTCTATTATCCTGAAAACTCAGAGGAGGTTGCAGATGTTGATCTTTCAATCAACGGCAGTGATTGGGAAAACATTTACCGCCAGACGGAGAGCAGGCGCGGCCCCAACCATCAGGTGATAGATATCAGCTCCCTGGCTGCGGGACAGCCAGATGTGCGCATCCGGTTCCGGTATCACAATGCCTCTGCAGATTGGTGGTGGCAGGTCGATAACATCCGTTTGGGTGCGCATGCCTGCCTGCCCTCCCAGGGAGGTGTGCTGGCCGGCTTTGTTACGGATCAAAACAATGGGACAGCGTTGGTTGGGGCGGCTGTCTCCAGTGAAACGGCCAGTGCTCAAACAATCGCCACACCAGATGACCCCCATCTCGCGGATGGATTTTATTGGTCATTCCAGCCCATGACCGAGATCTCCCAGGAAATATCCGTAACCGCGGTGAAGAGCCTGTATGTGCGTGGGTCCGCTGAGGTTGAGGTCAGGCAAGATCAGATCACCCAGCATAATTTTTTACTGGAGAGTTATGGAACTTTTTTAGGGAGAAGTTTCAGGCATCTTTTGTCGATCATCCTTGATTTCTTATTGAGATTGCTCGGGCTGTTGGGGGATTGGCTTCCGAGGTGAGATGCATTGAGAATGGGGATTGATTGACCATGACATGTGCGTGGTTTATGCGGTCTTCGGTCGAAAAATTGACGATGTTCTGAGAACATTGTTCTGAATGCTCATGACACGATACCAACTTGTATCGTTTTCTAATGTGAAGTTCTGACTGGAAAATATTAGGTCGATTAACTATTTTCCCTGGCTGATTTATAAGCCGCTAAAGTGCGCTGGCGGGCAAAGCTGTGGTCGACCAGGCGCTGCGGGTAATCCCTGCCCAGGTGGAATTTGTATTTATCCGCACCCTGTGGATCAAGCTTCCAGGGCTCATGCCGGTAGTGTATGGGCAGGTGGCGCAGTTCGGGCACCCAGCGGGCGATAAATTCGGCTTCCGGATCGTGCTTAAATCCCTGGATGATTGGGTTGAAGATGCGGAAATAGGGGGCGGCATCGGTGCCCGTCCCAGCCGTCCACTGCCATCCGCCGTTATTGGCAGCCGGATCACCATCGACAAGCTGGCTCATGAACCAGGCTTCACCGGCTTGCCAGTTAATGAGCAGGTCCTTAGTCAGGAAGGAAGCGACAATCATCCGTCCGCGATTGTGCATCCAGCCCGTCGCTAAAAGTTGACGCATGCAGGCATCCACGACGGGATACCCGGTTTGCCCGTTTTGCCATGCTGCCAGATCCTCGGGTGCAGTTCTCCAAGGGATGTCCGTGTATGACTCGCGGAAGGGTTTCTCCATCACCTGGGGGTAGTGGAACAGGATGGCAGTGTAGAACTCTCGCCACACCAATTCATCCAACCAGGTTTGGATTTCTTTCCGTTCAGCGTCAGTTTTCGCCTGGAGGCGCGCAATGTGGGCGTGGGCAAAAGCTTCACGCGCGGAGATCAACCCGAAGCGCAGATAAGCTGACAGGCGCGAGGTGCCGTCAATATCGAGGCGGTCCCGCTGGCTGCGGTATTGACGGATACCGCCTTCTGCAAATGTCTCCAATCGATGCAGTGCTTCTTCAGCAGTGGCAGGGAAGTCTTGCACTGGTTCCCAGACAGGCAAGGGGAGAGTCTCAAGCCCTTCAGGCAGCGGGGGAAGCGTATCGGGCGCGGGCAGACAATCAGCTGGGGTGGGGAGGGGTGCTTCGTAAAATTTTTGCTTGAAAGGTGTGTAAACGATATAGGGGTCGCCATCATCTTTGAGGATGGTTTGTGGATGTTGAAGCAGGACGCCGGGGAACAGGTTCAGCGCCATCACCTTGCTGACTGCTTCGTCCCGCTGGCGGGCAAAGGGACTAAAGTCCTCGTGGGCGAAAATAGGTGCCCCGTTACATTGATCAACGATGGACCGCAGCGCGGCTTGGGCTGGTCCCTGCTGGACGATCAAACGGCTGCCGAGCGCTCTGAGGTGCTGATCAAGATCAGATAAGGCGTTTAAGAGAAAGGCGCGGCGTTTGGGTGCCGAGCTGTCCATTAAGGCCGGTTCAATCACGAACAGGGGGATCAGCTGCTCTGCACCCTGGCAGGCAGCTTCCAGTGCCTGGTTGTCATGTAAGCGGATGTCCCGGCGGATCCACCAGATATGTGTTTTTTGCATGGAGTCTCCTTTTTATTTATTATATCCACATCAATCGAGGACCAGGTAAATAGGGTCGATGTTGTTAGTGGGTAGGCGGTCTTTTTCGCCTTTGCCCTCGCGCACCACTACCTGAGATTGAACAAAGCCAATATCCTTGACGCTCAGGCGCAAGCATTTCATCAATTGCAAGCCGCAGCGATACAGCAGGGTAGCCATCAGCTGGTGCAGTCCCTGCATCCCGCTCAATACCTGGTTCACTCCAGTTTTGGAGCGTACGGTTGGCTGGTGCTGAGTATGCTTCGCACGCAAGGCTTGGATTGGGGTAGGCAACTCAATTTACAATACATTGCGATAGAGTAAAAGAATGGCATTGAAAGCCTGGATCTGGGTTGAGGGGGAGACATGGCCTTCCTGAGCCAGGTTGAAAGAAAGGCTTCAATCTCTGCTGCAGCCATATCGGCGAGGTGATGTTTGTTATGGCAGAGAACGTGCGCTTTGACAAATGGACATACGCTTTTTCGTTGAAATAAGAATAGTGTTTGATGCGATTGGCATCCCGTCGTTGGTTAAATGGTTTTTTTGGGTTTGGGTGAGATTGATTCGGACACAGGGAAATCATCTCTTTCAATGATATTGGTGTATAATATTAAATTAATCGGCATATATGATTAATCAGCGTGTGATAAGCAAATCTTTGAGCAGTATTTTGGACCAAAATCGCTTTATTACATTACTGATATGCAGTATAGCAATAGTCTGAATAATTATTAGTTCAGCGGCAACACGTAGGATGACCCGAGAAAAGAAACAAACATGCCTTCGTGATTAATCGAAATAATGCGCGAAAATTGTCCTGGCAGATCAGACAGTGAGTCAGCTCGCCTCTATGCTCTAGAGTACGGCTACCTTGCTATCGTGCGTTACAAGTCTATTAGTGCACCGGACTTCACGCACGTCGGTGTCTGCCTGGAGGAGATAGAGATCCGCAATTATTTGACAAGCCCCAATTGCTGCGACGCAGAGGTTATCAACGATGGGCGTCCCACGGCTCAAGACAATCAGCGCAGTGATGTTGCTGGTGGGACTCAGTATGACCTGATACTGGTAATTTGTGAGATAGACCCTGCTGACAAGGACGCTTTTTTGGTATCTCTGCTCGACCATTTACATGTCCCGCTCGGCACAAATGCCCAGGGTGTGGTCTACCAACACCCAGACGCTCGGACACTTGATAAGGTCTTTCCGAACGCAATCGCATATGGATTAACTTCTCTCAGAAGACGTTCCTTGGAACTGGATGATTTCAGCGTTAAGTATCAGCAATTCGAGTTACCTCAAGGCTCGATAACAAGCGGAGGTCACGCTTTCATGATGTGCGGTAAACGCTGATCACGGTAACGCTGGAGATTGGGCGTTTCGGCTTTTTCCAGTCCGCGAGGCGAGCGATCATCGAGTCGACGAACAAAGCGTGCAGTGGATTGGCGGTATTCTGCGCAACTTACCAGCATTTTTCTGGCTTCGGGCATTTTCTGCTGTCAAAGATATTCTCAGCCCGTCCGCCAACCACTAACGCAAGCCGTTGGGCAGGCTGGCGAGAGATAGGAGATAAAAATGAAAGGCAGTTATCGTGATGATGATTTAAAGTGGGCCGGGATAATGTTTGTCAGCGGGGTTTTGAGCTTATCCATAATATTATTAATCAGTTATTTTGTAACCGGCAAATGGGATCAGATCGTTGGATTCTCCTGGTGCTTATTGCCAATTGGACTTCTATTAATATTAGGGTCGCTCTCAAAACTATTCGGTGCCCTTACCGGAACCTCGGACAACATTGGAAGGAGTACAAGTTTTCGTTGCCCCCATTGTTCAACAATGATCAGCACAAAGGATATACCGCTTGCGGGAGAAACTTTTAGTTGTCCGCGATGCAAAAGAATACTCATGAAGTAGAAAATTCAATATCACACGAGCCAATCGCTTTTGAAGTGACTAGTGAATACGATAAACATGGCTTGCGAGAAATTGAAGAATACATCGAAGGCGAAAACACAGACAATAAGCTTTCCGCAGCACGCTATATTGTTTTCGACTTAACGGTGACCGCATCTGCACGTAGGTATATCGGTAGCGATATAAATATCGAGGTTATTGCCAATCGTGCTGTTCAGTTTATTGCCGTGAATATAGATCTGCCTAAACCTACCAAGAAACCAAGGAGCGTTTTAAGGAACCAATGTAACTCATATCCACTGCTCAACATCGGCTCCACCTGTCCACCTTCGGCGCGGCGATGCGGTGAAATTTTGCCATAAAAGTGGTTTGTGGCGTTTATCACTTTGCTAGAATCGGCGGCAGGTGAGCCAATCCGTTGGGGGAATTTTGGTCAGCATTACGCTTCACCCACTGGATACAATTTATTGAGTTTATCCCTGGCAATTGTGATAGTGAAACACCAATCAGTTGTTGCTTTACTGTAGTTACGTTTCGCTTCCCAAGCACATGCTTCTCTTGTGACGATCTCTTGGCTGCCCAACCTGATATGCAAGCATTGTTCAGTCATAACAGAGATTTCGGCCTCAGCCAGGTCAATCATGCAAAAACAGAAATCCTATTTGTTTATGCGTTCGATGACTTTGACATACCTCCACCCTGCCAGAATATGCAAAAACATAAAAAGGTTGCAGGACCCCTCTTGTTTGTATTCGAAATCATAGCTCTGGGGTGTTCCAATTTACATGGGAAAAGGTAATTTGGTTTCACTCACCATCTGTGAAGGGCTACCTTGTCTAAAGAAATCATTGGTAAAGTTGGTTGATAAGGCTCGGTGTAAAGATCGAGGATATCTTCCTTGCGACAGACAAATCGGTCTTTTTTATGAAGTACTGGGCAATTCTACTCTCAGCGAAGCAAGTTTTGAGTAGGTTTTGCTGCCTTTGAGGGTTAACGAAAAAGCCGTCCGTTATGCGGGCGGCTTTCGTTTTGGGGCTGTAGCACCCTTATCGAATACTACCGAGGAGGGGTGCCACAGCCTTTGTTAAGTAACTACTGTCTATCATGTACACCACCTCCTCATTTCGTGGGATCGCAATTTATTCGCGAAGCTTGATGCTTCAAATGATAAGGGTAGTATCACACACTCACCCCGGTTTGTCAATTGCCCCTGTCTAAGGTTGTTGGGTGAATAAAAGGCTGAAACCTGATTCTGGTATAATCAATCAGCTTATGAAAGAATTAGAAAGGTCAAGGATGCAATATCGGAAATTTGGCTCATTGGATTGGGAAGTGTCGGCTTTAGGTTTTGGTGCGATGCGGTTGCCGATTTTGGATGGCGACAGCAGTAAGATCGATGAACCCCTGGCAACGGCTATGATTCGGAGAGCGATCGATGCGGGTGTTAATTATGTCGATACTGCCTGGGGTTATCATCAGGGGCAGAGTGAACCCTTTATCGGCAGGGTCCTCAAAGATGGTTATCGAGAAAAGGTGTTTCTCGCCACCAAGATGCCCTCCTGGTTGGTTAAAGAGGAGGCTGATTTAGACCATTACCTGGAAGCGCAGCTCAAGCGGCTTGATGTTGATCATATCGATATCTATTTATTGCACACCTTGAATGCGCGCTTCTGGAAGAATTTCCAAGACCTGGATGTGTTCACCTGGGCGGAAAAACGCATGTCAGAAGGTCTATTTGATCATCTAGGATTTTCGTTTCATGATGATCACCCGGTGTTTGAATCGATCATTAATGGTTATGATCACTGGGCGATGACCCAGATTCAATACAATTACATGGATATCGATTATCAGGCAGGCCGCAAGGGTTTACAATTGGCTGCAGACAAAGGTTTGGCCGTGGTGGTGATGGAGCCGCTGCGCGGCGGCCAGATCGCCAAAAACCCACCGCCAAATGCGGTTGCTGACCTATGGGCGAGAAGCCAACGAAATTGGACCCCGGTAGCCTGGGCACTGCATTGGTTGTGGGATCAACCCGAGGTATCGACGGCGCTGAGCGGGATGAGCGCCAACGCTCATGTCGAGGAAAACTTGGCAGTTGCTGATCAGGCAAAGGTTGGAAAATTAAACGATGCAGACCGAGCCCTGGTGGATGAGGTCCGAGCAACCTTTAAATCCCTGGAGGTGATCCCCTGTACCCAATGCGAGTACTGCTTGCCCTGCCCAAGCGGTGTTGCCATCCCCAGGATCTTTGAAGCGTATAACGAAGGGGTTTCCTACGATGTTTGGCAGAATGCCCGTTCGACCTATAAGTACTTCATTAAACCCGAAGAACGGGCAGATAACTGTGTCGAATGCGGAGATTGCGAAGCCATCTGCCCACAGAATATCAAGATCATCGAATGGCTGGCCACCGCCCATGAAAAATTATCCGAGCCGTCAATTTGAACATGGTCAGCTTTGATGCTCAATAGAGCAACCATTTAAATGCTTATAACGAGGATCGCAACTTTTCATATCAGCATGCTGTGCTGTGCATCGATTGAAATGGTGGAAAACAGTGTCAAATCAAATTGAGGATTCAAAGTTGGATCCGATGATAGAAGCTTCCCCAAAATCAGGTCACAAAAGGACTATTTGGCGTTGGTTTTTATTCAGTATCGCCATGATCCTGATGATCGCCTGGCTGTTTCTAACCCCCAGCGGATTGCTTGGTAAGGCGGATGCCATTGGATATGCCGTTTGCCACCGGATTGAGGCGCGTTCTTTCCAGATCAATGGCCGGCCGTTCCCGGTGTGCGCTCGGTGCTCCGGCTTGTTCCTGGGTGCGATGTTGGGTTTGGGTTACCAGGCGATACAAGGTCGGAAAGGGAAGACCCCGCCTGCTTGGGCGATGGTCTTTTTTGGAACCTTGGCATTAGCGTGGGTATTTGATGGGGTTAACTCTTTTCTGATGCTGACCCCAAGACTCCCAAACCTCTACCAAACACAGAACTGGACCCGGCTGGTGACCGGGACGGGTATGGGCTTGGCTGTCTCCGCAATATTAATGCCGGCTTTCAATCAAACCATGTTCAGGCAGTGGCAGGATCGCTCGGCGTTTGGCACTTGGCAGCAAATTCTGGGTGTGATGATTGCTGCAGCGGGGCTTGACCTGATCCTGTTGCTTGAAATCCCCTGGATCCTGTATCCCTTGGCGCTGTTAAGTTCAGCCGGTGTATTGGTGCTGTTGACCATGGTCTATAGTATGGCGTTGGTGATGCTGTTCAAACGTGAAAACACTTATGATCGTTTCAGTGAGCTATTGAATCCACTGGTGGGGGGATTTGTGTTTGCAATGCTGCAAATCGGTGCCATTGACTTGGCCCGTTATCTCTTAACGGGCACTTGGGGCGGCTTTAGTTTGTAATCAACCTCCGTTATAATTAAGAAAGAGCGTAACGACTCAGCGTGTGAAGGTAGTATGTGGTATGGCGGCGAAGCCGCCATACCACACTCCCCACCCTTCAGAGTTGTTACGAAAGAGAAGAGAAAGAAGGAAAAGATGGATGTTATTGCTGCTTTTGGTCTGTCAGCAAGCGCTGGATTGAATGCATACATCCCAATGCTGGTTGTTTCACTCCTGGCCAGATTTACAGGTCTGATCGAGTTATCGGGCGGCTGGCGTGCGCTAGAAAGCTGGTGGGTGATCGGGGTGTTGCTCGTTTTGTCGTTGGTTGAATTTTTTGCGGACAAGATCCCTGCTGTCAACCACATTAATGATATTATCCAAACATTTATCCGTCCAACAGCCGGTGCGATCCTGTTCGCTGCCAGCGCGAACGTCATCACCGAGATTCACCCAATCCTCTCCATGATTGCCGGGCTGCTGGTTGCGGGGGGCGTACATGCGGTCAAATCTTTGGTTGTGCGCCCAGCCGTAACGGTCACGACAGCGGGGGTTGGGGACGTGCCGATCAGCGTGATGGAGGATGTGATTGCCACCACGCTTTCGGTGCTCTCGGTGCTGATCCCGATCCTGGTGGCGATAATTTTGGTCATCCTGTCCGTGTGGTTGATCTGGTGGATCTCCAATAGAGCGACCAAAAATCAAGCCCAATCATAGTCTTAATGGTCTATGTTTCGTTATCATAGGTGATGACACCTTAATTATCTGAATAAGGAGAACAGCATGTCTTATCAAGATTTAGGTCCGACTCCACAATACCAGCAAACATCTTCTTTGGCGGTGATCAGTTTGATTTCCGGAATTGCCAGCTATTTTATCGTACCCCTGTTAGGCGCAATTGCTGCGATTATCACCGGGAATATGGCTAAAAAAGAGATTGCTGAAAGTGCGGGACGTTTGACAGGTGAGGGGATGGCCAGGTGGGGGATGATCCTGGGCTGGGTTAATGTCGGGTTAAGTGTGGTTGGGTTATGTTTAGGCATTTTGATATTTTTCAGCATCATCAGCCTGCCACTGTGTTTGGTTCCGTTTGCGAATTGGTTTAATATCCAATAATTCGTAACTACTCAGCGTGCAAGGGAATTGGGGGGTGTGGTGTAGCAGCGAAGCTACCACGCCACACCCCCACCCTTCAGCGCAGTTACAATTATTCATTTATTTGGAGCAACGTAGTTATTTAAAGGAGAAGTATATGTCTGAAGGTATCCATTATATTCCTGAACCCCCTGAAGCTTTTGATCATGTACCGGAAAAGAAGAAGAATAAAACCTTATGGATCATCGTAGCCATCGTGGCTGTCATCCTGTTGTGCTGCTGCTTGGCTGTTGGGCTTGCTTTGGTACTGGGCTTCTCAATCCCAGCCTATGATCAATTATTCTTTCATTTCTTGCCCAACTTGAGTTGGATTTGATCAAATAACAACTTATCTAAAATGCTGGGTTAAGAATGGCTGTGCCCAGCCTGCCGGCTTGTGCAATTTCTACCAATGCGCTCAAGGCTTGACGAGCGTTGTGTCGGGTTTGAGTGTCGATTTCCAGCTCTTTAAACTCATCCTCATCCAGCACAAGGTAATCACCATGTGGGTAAACCAGCAGGTCTAGCGCCAGGTCAACATAAGTGATTTCACCCTGGCTGATCTCAGCTGGGGTGGTGACATTGCAGTACCAGGCTTTGAGCCGGTCATCATAGCGGTCGTGAATCTCAAAAATGTTGTACCAGCGATCAGTATAATAGCGCTCAAAAAACCGGTCATTATTTTTGAGTGTGATGCCATGAAAGGGCAGGTCATCCCGGTTGAAGAAAGCTTCGACCAGGATGCTGTTTGTGTCTCGGTTGAGAACGCGCCCAGAATAACGCCAGGTCTCCTGGCGTTGGGGGTTTAATTTGATGATGGTGATCGCCGGTGATTTTTCGTTCATATTATCTCAAGATTGTTTTCCAGGCACAAGACATCTGAAGGATTGTAATACACCTGTAAGTCCGCACCAATCTGAATGGGTTCAGGCAGCACGATAATGAATTGTGGCACGCTTTGATTGATGTGCAGGGTGATGCGGTAGTTGCCTCCCTGGAAAACCTGGTCGAGCACTTTCCCACGGATAGGGTTGTTCTCGAGGGTTAGTGATAAATTGGCCATGGTTGGCCTAAAAAGCAGGGCAACTTTTTCACCCACAGCCGGGGCTGCGCGGTCACAACGAGCCTGGATCAATCCCAAGGGCGTTTCAACCTGTATTGGCGAATGGGCGGTCACCTTACCCTCTACCAGGTTTCCCAAACCAAAGAATTTGGCCACCCACGTATTGCGAGGGTGGTGATAGAACTCGTGGGGTTGACCGCTTTGCAAGATGATTCCATTGTGCAGTAACAGCAGCCGATCAGCAATGGCGTAGGCTTCATCCTGGTCGTGGGTTACGTAAATGGCGGGCACCTGGGTGTTGTGCAAGATACGACGCAATTCCTGGCTGAGCTGCTCGCGTAAGGTGCGGTCCAGCGCACCCAAGGGTTCATCAAGCATCAACAGGCGCGGATTCGGCGCCAGTGCCCGGGCAAGTGCAACACGCTGTTGTTCGCCGCCAGAAAGATCGGTGACTTTGCGCTGAGCAAAGCTGCTCATATCGATGGTTTCCAGGACGCTTTGTACCCGAGTATGGATTTCCGCCTGGGGGAGATTTTGCATCCTGAGGCCGAAAGCGATATTTTCCTCGACATTCCGATGGGGGAATAAGGCATAATCCTGGAACATGAGGCCAAATCTGCGTTGGTGAGCGGGTGTGTCGGCCAGGGACACCCCCTTCCAAAGCACGTCACCGCCTTCAGGCTCTTCAAGACCGGTAATGATGCGCAGTAAGGTGCTTTTGCCGCTGCCCGAGGGTCCCAGAAGGCAGACGGTCTCGCTGGCGTGAATTTCAAAGGAGACACCATTCAGCAATGGCTGCCCCTGGTAGGATTTTGCAATCTTTTCAACGGTTAGCATTAGAACATGTCCTTCCCCGGTAATTGAAGCCTTTCAATGGTAAAGATCCCCAATGCACATACGATCATCAAAATGGTGGACATGGCCAATGCCTGCCCGTAGTTGAGCGCTCCGGGTTGTGAGATGTAGCGAAAGATGGCCACCGGCATGGTGGGGTATTCGGGTCTGACCAAGAAGGTGCTCGCGCCAAATTCACCTAAGGAGATGGTCAGGGCAAAGATCGTGCTGACCAGGATGGCGGGTGCCAGCAAGGGCAGGTCAACCTCGCGCCAAACCCTCAGGGGAGAAGCGCCTAAGACCCGGGCGGCATTCCGCAGAGAGGATGGAATATTCATCAGCGCTGGACTCAGGGTCCGTACAATGAAGGGCAGGGCAACCAGGCTGTGGGCGATGGGAATCAGGATTGGAAAACGAACGGTGCTGAAGGGCGGCTGGTTGAAAACAATGATAAAGCCCAAACCAAGGGTGATGGCGGAAGCGCCAAGGGGCAGCATCAGCAGGGGATCAAGAAAGTGATTGATCTTGGCCCGCGTCAAGAGTGCATAGGCTACCAATAACCCGAGGCTGAGGGTGATCACAATGGTCATCAGGGCAAAGATGAACGAGTTGCGGGCGGCAGTAATCGGTGGGACAAAGAACAGGTCTCCGCGCCGATTGACACCCAATTCACGATAGAACTGGAGGGTCAGCCCTTGTTGGATCTCACCACGCTCGCCGCGGGTAGGCTCTAACTTAACGAAAGAGCGCAAGGCCAATGCCCCTAATGGTGCAACCAGCAAGACAAATAGTGCAGTGATCAACAGGATTACGACCAGGCGTTCTAAGCCTTTGCGGGGCTTGCGCACGCCAATTTTCTGGGCGGCCGGGGAGATGGCCATATCACCCAATCCTGCTACCCGGTTATGCCCCAGCGTGATCAATAAAGTGCACAACAATTGCAGAATCGAAAGGACGCTTGCCATGGGAAGGTTCAAAAGGTGCAGCGCTTGGACGTAAATCTCCACCTCAAGTGTGGCAAATTGGGGGCCTCCCAACATGAGCACCACGCCAAAACTGGTGAAGTTGAATAAGAACACTAAAAATGTTCCCGCGATGATCGCTGGTTTAAGCAAGGGCAGGGTCACTTCCCGAAAAGTGCGCCAGGGGCTGGCACCTAACACCTGGGCCGCGTGACGCAGTCGGATGTTCTGTACAGACCAGGCATTGCTCACCACGCGGATAATGATGGTTGTGTTGTAGAAGACGTGGGCGACCAGGATGGCCCCAAAGGTGTTCAGGAATTGGATCGGTGGTGCAGGGAGGTTGAAGAGCGCCATCAGTCCCAGGTTAACCCAGCCGCGCGGCCCTAAAAGGGCATTGAAACCGGCTGCCACCACCACAGTGGGCAGGATGAAAGGCAGTGTGGTCAAGATTTTTAAGGCTCGTTTCCCGGGAAAGGTAAAGCGGGCGAACAACCATGCCCCAGGAAGCCCGATGATGAGGGTCAACAGGGTCGAAAGGGCTGCTTGTCCAACGGTGAAGGTGAGCGGCTGCCAGATCCGGTTAAGGTTGAGCGCGCTTAGGTCAATACCCCAGGTTGGTGAGACCACTGCGAAGCGTCCTGTCAGGACCATACTGATTAATGCCAGCAGCGGCTGATAAAAGAAATACGCCAGGAAGGCTGCTGGCAGCGCCCAGAGCAGCAGGGCACGCCAGGCGGGTTTTTTTAACCACAGTTGGAATAAACGGGTTTTACTGCTCAATTCAAAACAACCTCCAACCAGGCGTTAATCCAGGTTTCTCGGTTTGCATCGATAAGCTCAGGCGGCAAGCTGGCAGGTTGGTCAGGGATCTGCACATGCTCCAAGAAAGCATCCGGCAGGTTGGCTTCCTGGTTGACCGGGAAGACAAACATTTGCAAAGGGATATCCTCCTGGAAGGGGACGCTGAGCATGAAATCAATGAAGGCACCCGCCAGTTCGAGGTTGGCGGCATTCTTGAGGATCCCGACGAACTCAATTTGCCTGAAGCAGGTATTGGGTCCGATAATCGAGCCGGTCGGTGATTGGTCCAATTCGGTTTCGGCGAAAATGACTTCAGCTGCCGGGCTTGAGCCATAAGAGACCACCAGCGGCTGAGGTCCTTGACCGGTAGAGCCGCTAAAGTTCGTATAGTAAGCTGTCTCCCAGTTGCTGACCACGACCAGGCCGTTTTGCTTCAAAGCTCCCCAGTAGTCCAGGTATCCCTCTTCGCCAAATTGAGCAATGGTTGCCATCAGAAAGGCCAATCCCGGAGAGGAGGTGGCTGGGTTTTGGGTCACCAACAAGCCGGCATATTGAGGCTCAGTTAAAGCCTCCAGCGAGGTAGGAATTGGGAGTTCGTGTGTTTCAAAGTAAACTCTGTCATAATTGATGCACACGTCACCATAGTCCACAGGCAGGGCAAAGTTGCCCGGGTCGAGCTTGAACTCGTCAGGAATCTGATCGAGCATGGGAGTGTCGTACGGTATGAAGAGCTGTTCTTCAAGCGCACGGGTTAGAAAAGTATTGTCAAGGCCGTAGAACACATCCGCCAGGGGGTTATCCTTGGTCAGGATGGCCTGGTTGAGTGCTGTCCCGGTATCACCGCTGCGGACAAATTGAACACGCACACTATGTTCGGCTTCAAATTGGGCGATGATTTCTTCGCTGATGGCAAAGGAATCGTGGGTCATGACAATCAGGGTACGCGCCTCCTCCGGGCCGGGTTTTGGTGCGCAGGATGCAATCAGGACAGTAAATATCATCAAAATCAGGGGTAGAAATTTTAGTTTCATGCGTTTAACCACTCCTTTTGTTCATTTGTGTGGTTTCATGGATACATAACAACAGACCACGTTGAAGGCTAATCGTCGCTGACGGAGAGCTCAATCGGTTGCTGATCCCACGGGTTTTATGCGGGTACAAGGTTTCATTTTCAAGGGGAAATTGCAAGCCTTGTGTGTGAATACCGTCAGCAGGTCCACTGAGCGGCAGCAGGGATACCCGGTCGCCAACCTCACCGTTAATTGATGCGGATGTGCGGATCAAAAAAACTTCTGATACACCGTCAACCAGACGGACATCATAATCTGCTAAATCGGGACGGGTGAGGAGAAAGATATTGCCCAGGGATTGGTCCATGCGTCCCCCTAACGCCGCCACCACCCAAATTGACTCCAGCCCCAGATCCAGGGAGGCATCCAGGGCAATTTCGAGATCTGTTTCGTCCTTATCAACCGGGAAAGTGCGGATTTCAACGCCTTGTGTGCGGTAATCTTGCATCAATGCCGGGTTGGCGGAATCCAGGTCACCAATGATCAGGTCTGGGATCAAGCCCAGGCTTGCCATATGCCTCATGCCCCCATCTACAGCAATCAGCAAGTCATCTGTGGTGAGCTGAGCGCGTATTTTCTCGGGCTCTGGTAAGTCGCCGTTGACGAACAGGACAGCTCGATTGGGTTTTTGCGACATAAAAACACCCTTCCTTTTCCGGGGAGGGTGTTGTTGTTTGCGCAATTTCATCCCTCCGCCGGCATTATCCGGATCAGGTTTTGCGGGTCGAGGACGGGCGTCCTCCTCTCAGCCTGTTTTGTCAGGCTCCCCGTTCAACTGTCTACATCTATACATGTTATCGTAAGTTATCCTACCACATCAGGAGTTGACGCGTCAATTGGTTGAAGGTAGTAGAGATTTGGGATGAGGAAGATTTATGAAGGGTGAAACGTGAATGGTGGCCTGTCCTGAATGGTGTTAACAGAAAAGAGGTTGAGGCATTTGCGAGAAAGAAAAATAAAAACCGTCCTGAATGAGGACGGTATGAGACGTAAAATGGGTGTTTATTTGCCAGTCAAGAATTGATTGACCTCAGCTTCTGCTTTGGCGCGGGTCAGCTCGTACTTTTCCTGGACCAAGCCAACCAATTGATCGAATTGTCCGTCAACCTTATCCAAATCATCATCCGTCAGGTCACCCCATTGTTCTTTGACCTTACCGCGCAGTTGTTTCCATTGGGCTTTGAACAAATTTGTTAAATCCATTTAATCTCCTTTGTTGGTACTGGACTAATTTTCTGATTTCATATCTACCCCGCGTGCGAGGGAATTGGGGAGTGTGGTGGCTTCTCTACCAAACTCCCCAACCCGTCAGAGCAGTTACCTTATTTCTTGATTTCAATTTTCATCACTATAATTGTATGCCTTATCTCATCAATCATCGACGGGCACCGGTTAGGGTTGCGTTGGACGAGGGTTAGTATGGGAAGGATTGCGTCAATGGCGGCTTTTGTGCGTTCCGACCCTTTACCACTGGCGTTGTTGACTAGCCTGGCGGCGTTTACCAAAGATGAGCGCCAGCAGGACGCCGGCTAAAAAACCGCCAATGTGTGCCCAGAATGCCACCCCACCCATATCAGGGCTGCCCAGGGACAGCACCCCATTGAAAAACTGCAGGATGAACCACGCGCCTAACACAATCGCCGCCGGCACCAGCTTGAGGGTCATGAAGTACCCGATGGGAATAAAGGTCAGGATCCGACTTTGTGGGTAAAGCACCAGGTAAGCGCCCAGCACAGCCGCGATGGCACCGCTGGCACCCACTGTAGGGATAACGGAAACTGGGTTGGTGAAAACATGAGCCAATGTGGCTAATACGCCACCGACCAGGTAAAAGACCAAGTAGGGAATGTGACCTAGGGCGTCTTCCACATTATCGCCAAAGATCCACAAATAGAGCATGTTGCCAGCCAAGTGCAGAAAACCGGCGTGCATGAACATGGCCGTGAATAGATTGCGAATGCTGCTAAAATCCAGAGGCGCAGCCGCAAAATTGGCCGGGATAAAGGCGAATTGGTAGGTGAGCCCTCCACTTTGTTCGCTGGCTGTTAGCCACTGCAGAAGAAATACGAGCACATTCAAGATGATCAGGAGGGTGTTGACCACCGGTGGTTTGCGGGTTTTGATTTGATCTCTGATGGGTATCATTGTGGTTTATTTGAAATCTCCTTTCAGAAACAAGGCACTTCATTTAATTAATGTTTGTTTGAATAAATAGTTGTAACTACTCAGCGTGAGAGCACCCTTAAGCAACAGGTCTGCCTGAGCAGTTACAAAATTTTACTTGATTCAATCGGAGCAGGGAGTGCCTCCTAACCTAAGCATGAAATCTCCGCTTTTGGAATTTACTTGGACGAATTGGTTTTTAATTTGCATCCAGGGAAAACGCGAAGCTTAATTGAAATGAAAGAATGAATAAGTTGATCTTATCCGTGAAAAATAAGCGCTCAAGAGCTTATGCGCAATAGATGGGGTTGATCCTGTCGTGGTTTTGCTGGTAAGCTGGAATACTTTTCTATAAGCATTACCCGTTGTCGGTGAGGCAATGTTTCTTAATAATTTCGATTGACCACAATCTTCGTTATGGAAAGCCACATCCGGATTTGTTTGTGAGAAAAACCAGATGTACCTATGTTTCACCTTCCAATGGTCATTCAATGATTTACCTGTTCTTAAAAATTTATCTAGCTAGCATTATCAAGGATTAGCAAGCATTATCAAGGATGGGGCAAGGTGTCTAAAAGTCGATGATCGCAAAAATAACGGGTTTAAACAAAAAAGGTAGAGAATGAACGCTACCCTTTGATATTGATGCAATGCGTGCTTCTAAAATAGAACCTCAAGCTGATTTGGATTTGAGGGTTTTGATGGCTGGCACCCCCTGAAACATAGGGACCAGGAGCAAAACGCGCACTAGCAGACCAGCAATCCCGGGTGTGGCGCCCTGCAAAACTGACAGCACTACCCCAAGCAAGCTGTCAGCAATGAATGCCACAATTGCCAGGATCAGTGCCAACGAGGATTGTCGCTGGACAAAGAATCCCAGAACCAAAAAGACCAGCCCCAATAGTATCGATCCAAATCCAATCCCAAGCTCCTGTAACAGGGCCACATTGAATACGCTTGCCAGCAAGCCCAGCAGCAGATTCAACCCAGCAATAAAATAAACGATCAGATATGCATTTTTAAACCTGGTCTTGGGGTCCGATGCTGAGCCGGGTAAAGGTTGGTCATCACGCGTCACCTGCAGCTCAGTTGACATCAAATTGCGGTTAAGTCGTACTTTCAAAGTTGACCCATCTTCTAAGGGGAATTCCTGTCCTTGGGAGAGCACCTTCTGGTTGGGAATCACCCCTATGGATTGGCCATCCAGTACCACATCGACGTTTTTAAAAGCACCCTTCCATGAAATATCCAACCGCTTTTCACCGCCCGTTTCAAGTGCGTACGATTGTTTTGGCATAATTATTCCTTTCTGTTTTACTATTTATCAATCAAATCTCACTGGCGTAATGGCAATTTGGAGCCATATTTAATTATGATATATCTTATCATATTTATCTAAATTTTACAAGGGGAAATATAAATGTATTGCTCATTAAGGTTAGCTGCATAATAGATGCCTAATCCCTGCTCAGCAATACAGACTAACCAATACTAAACCTACTTCTAAATTTTCACTTCCCTTTACGTCCGCTTGGTATGTCAAAGTAAAGAACGTCCATTGAGAAATGTTTGTAACAACCAGGCAACGATGCTGCTGAAAGGTGGGTGTGTGGTGCATAACATCCAGTGGATTGTTTGTTATCCTAAAGATGTCTTAATCAGGCGATTGAATGGGTTTTCGACGGATCTGAGCTTTTCATCGCAAATAACAACCAATTCTTTAAAGGTAATCCGTGGAAGGCTTATCAGATTGTCTTTCGCTGTCCTTTGGAGAAGTCAGTGAATTTTGCTTAAATTGTCAAAATAATTCTTAAGTCCTTTTGGGTTTGATTAAAAATGACGGTGGTTGTTCCCTCCTCATTTTCTAGGGTTCTGGATACCTTAACATCCTATTCATCTCCAATAGGACATTTTAACTTTGCTAAAATAGGACATTACTACTTTGCCACAACACAATCGCGGTTGAGAGTGTTGAACAATTCCAATTAATACAAACATTGAACCAAAACAGCCGAAAATTGATTATAAAAAGGCTGAATCAGCTCACAAGTGGGTCAATATTTGGCAATTTTTCGGCTGTTTTTGCCTCC
>Ga0334892_1000746_pt1 | contig 35043 bp, 37 predicted proteins | sample GraSluR3_MG_4_FD_207213 | JGI IMG/M metagenome (GOLD analysis project Ga0334892, IMG submission 207213) | Sludge microbial communities from methane-producing bioreactor in Wageningen University, Netherlands - Granular Sludge_15_04-R3 | ecosystem: Engineered > Bioreactor > Anaerobic >...
TATTTTAAGGCATAACAGCGCTTATGTCTATTCATTATGTCAAATTTTACCAATCTTTTTGATTTTTCCTTTAGCTATTAAGTTTTTAAAGTTCATTGTTTCGGACTCTCTAATTCCGAGAGACTATGAATACCCATTATTTTACCAAACTTTTATTTTATTGTCTCCGGACCTTAATTGATTAAGGGGTCCGGCTTTTGTGATTTCGGATTTTTTTTCGTTGAAGTAATCGGTATTTAATGTCATCGGACTTCCATCCGGATTGTCAAATTCTGCATCAACAATTCGAACACGGGTAAGATTACTCGTGGAACGAATTGGACTGTTAAATTCATCGAAAGCTTCAGGTAAAGTACAGCTCATATAGATACCATCCGTCGTTTCTTCAAGTATAAAAGAGGCATTAAAACCAGATTTAATCAAGTTGGTCTTCTCTTGGTCAAAAGCTTTAGCACTACCAAGATAAACGTTATTATCAATATATACAGGCTGTTCAACACGGTTAAAGGATTCATGATCACCAGGGACTTCATCGACTTTTTCAATGTACTCTTCTAATGAAGTGGGACGACCATTATAATGATGGGTACCGGCTGTAACCGAGGTGTTAACATTCGCTGAATCTTCACATTGGCCCAAATATAAGTTGTTATAGAATCGATCATCACCGCCATAGATTAAGGTGAAGCCCTTTATCTTTGTACTATGAGGTAAATGGTATTGTGTTGAGCGATCTAAGATATTATGGACAGCCATTTTACCCACAAATAAATTGTTGACATAGGCTCCGCCCTGAGACACGTTTAAAACATTATAATCAGAAGCCATGATATTATGGTCGACCATGTAAGGACCGTGGCTAACCTCAATAAAAAGGTCTCGATTATTATTGTAGAGCAAGTTCTTGCTAATGCGTGTTCCTTGAGTCTGCCAATCAAGCCAGATTCCAAGAGAACAATCGTGAATGCGATTGTTGTAAATCTGAACATCGATAGCTGCATGAAGCTTGATGCCACCAATTTCGTGACCATAAAATTCCCGTTTTGAAGCAATATTATAAATGTGATTCCCGTAGATTTCGGAAAAAACACATCCTAAGTGACCGACAATACCATTTTGACCGCAATCATAAATACGATTATTACGAATGATATGAGAGCCAATCGTTTCTTTTGACCACCCGAGTCGCTGGGCACTAAAGACGGATTCCAGTTGATAAATATAACCGGGTTTATCTCGACGGATACTTCGGTAATTGTGACCGGAAAGGATTTCTTTTCCAATACTGATGGCGCTGCATTTTGCATCATGAATAATATTGTCTTCGATAATCCAGCCTTTGCTCCAATGGGCTCCAATAAGTCCGGGTTGATCTGCCGTCGGTGGTGCCCAAGGAGAAGCTGCTTGAGCCAATTCAAATCCACGAACAGTGATGTAATCGATGCCTGTGCTTTGAGGATAGAAACAGTTTTGACGTACATTAATTTCGACCAATTCATCATTTGGATTGGCATCTTGAAAGTTTGCATAAATAGTAGTATTATTTTCATCGGATTCTACATACCAACGAAATTTTGTTTGTTCGGGATTGATGACAGGCGTTTGTCGCTGTGTCCAATCATCAATAAATTCGGTGACAAGATCAGGATTCACAATGGCATCATAGGACTCGGATTCATAGAAAGACAATCCATTAAGATAAACATCGCCTAAATGCCTTGTCTTATCAACGGATACAACCCAATCACCAAAAATGGTCTCTTTATATGGATTAAAGTCACCAAAAAAGCTATTAGGTAAAATGACTTTCCAAACGCTACCCTCCACATGCGTCCAAGTATCAATAACTTCGGACCCTTTGATAACGACTTTTTCACCCTCGGCACACATATACGTAATCCGACGTTGGTCACTCAAACCGGTATATGTTGGATTGACATTTTCTCGATAAACACCTTCGTGAACAATAACTGAGTCACCCGCCATAGCAATAGAAGCGGCCTTGTTAATAGTTAGAAAAGGACTTGATTCATTTCCAGGATTCGTATCTTTTCCATATTTTGCTACATGATAAATCATCTTTAAGAACCTCCTTAATTCTGTTTTATGATATGTTTTATATATGCTATAATTGTACTTGAATAATGAAGAGTTGACTAGACGATGATTCGTTGAGCATTAGACAATATTTGTGGTTATAAGGAGTCCTTATGTTTTTTGAACGCCATGGCTTAGATAGTACCGACTTATTTCAAATTAATAATTTTAGATTAGAACGTTATCCGGTCCATTTTCACCTTGCTTATGAATTTATATGGGTTGAAGAAGGCATGTTAACGATGAGTATTGATGGACAAGAACAGCACTTTATGGCGGGAGAATCCGCCATTATTTTTCCAAATCAGTTACATGATATACAGCTAAGTGATCAGTCGAAAGAACATTTTTTACTATTTTCACCGGAATTAGTCAATGATTTTCATAAAGCCTATAAGGGACGTATTCCAGCTATTAATAAAGTGATATTTGACGAAAAACCTGCATTGGATTTGATGGACAATATTTATGAAAAGAAACGCTTTTTATATGACTTATGTGCGCGCATTGTTAAACAGATGACGTTTCAACCGATCGATCAAGTGGATAGAGAAACTATCATCTATGACATTCTCCTTTATGTGGAAGAAAATCATCAGAAAAATATTAATCTTCGCAAGTTAGCGAAAGCCTTAAAATATGATTATTCGTATTTATCCAGAATATTTAACCAATGGATGGGAATGACATTTACAGAATATTTAAACCACTATAGAATCTCTAATGCGCTTTTTTTCTTGGATCATAGTGAAGACAATATTAGCAATATTGTCTTTAAATGTGGCTATAATAACTTTCGAACCTTTAATCGAAATTTTAAACAAATTGTAGGCATGTCACCAACACAGTATATAAAGAAAATGGAGTATCGTGAGTGAATTCTCTTATAAGGTAAAAAATAAATGGGGTTTGTCTGCTCTCAGCTGACCAAAAGATAAAGCAAAAATGTTATTTTATTATTATGGTGTAAATAATACAGCAAATAATAATCAAACAAAAAGGAGAGTTTATGAGAGCAAGTACGATTTATTTTAATACGATGAAATTCGTATGGATGAAGTTGTTATTAGGTATGGGGGTCGTTTTTATCGCAGGCGTTTTATTTGTTCCTTTTTTTTTCATTGGGATGATGTTTGAGTTTTCGGTATTTATAATATTGATGCTCGTTTGGCTTTCAAGTGCTTATGGAATAAAAGTCCTTGTCGCCCATTATTTTGGTTATATGGTAAAAGCCGGACATGTTGCAGTAATTACAGAGAGTATGATTCACGGAAAAATTCCGGAACACTATTTTGCATTCGGTTTACAACGTGTCAAAGAAAGATTTGTATCATCAAGTGCTTTTTTTCTTGTCGATCAATTGATATCAGGAGCTGTGCGTCAAATTCAAAGTCAAATGGAACGCCTTGGCGGGTGGCTTAATGGTGTCCCAGGTATAGGTTTTTTTATCCAAATCCTTAATTTATTTATATCCATTTCTTTGAATTATATAGATGAGTGTTGCTTGGGGTATACATTTTATAAAAATAGTGAGAATACATTTAAAAGTGCAGCCGACGGTGTCGTTATCTACGCACAAAATTGGAAAACAATTTTAAAAAATGCGGCGATGACAACTGCTCTTGTTCTTATGCTGATGGTGGGCGTGATGATTAGTTTGTTTTTAGGTTTTAGTGTTTTATTTTCAGCAATAAACATAAGTGCCGGCTTTGCGATTATTCCAGCAGTTTTCACCACAATTGTAATTAAATATGCCTTTATCGACAGTTGGATTCTAGTAAAAACAATGTGCATTTATATGGAGCTTGCCCCACAGACCACGATTTCATTTGACCTGTATGCAAAATTATCTAAGTTTTCAACACAATTCAAAAAATTATATCAACAAGGCGCTGTGGACGATGAACCTATAGGTGATATGCAAAGCATGTCACAAATATGAATGATAAGTAAAAGATAAATCATTGCATAATGATAACAAATATGTTATCATTATGGCGTAGCCAATAGTAAAGAAAGGCGATAAAAAATGTTTGAAATCGAATTCTATGAAAATCGCCGTGGTGAATCACCAGTTCATAATTACTTAATTGCAATAGATCAAAAGGCTGAAGGTAATAAGCGCGCGCAAAGCCTATTGAAAAAAATCTATTATGCAATGGAATTGCTTCAAGAATCAGGAGTTCTTACAGGAATGCCTCATGTTAAACATATTGATGGTAAGCTTTACGAACTTAGAGTTTCAAAAGAACGTGTGTTTTTCTTCCAAAAATCAGGCGGAACAATTACGATGCTAAGTCACTTTACGAAAAAGACAAGAAAGACACCTAAAAAAGAGCTTGACCGAGCAATAAGATATATGAAGGACTGGGAATCGAGGTAATTAATACGTTGTTAGAAAGAGTTATAAAATAAAAAGAATAGAATAAAAAATCGATAGTTAAAATACAATAAATAAAATAAAAGATAAATCAGGAGATGAAAAAAATGAAAAACGGAGTTAAATGGAATGATCTGAAACAATCGATTAACTCTATTTCTGACACAGAAAAAACCGAGATTGAAGCTACGGCAAAAATAATGGCTTCAATAATTAAGAGGAGAAAAGAGCTAAAAATATCGCAGCGTGATTTGGAAAAACTGTCTGGAATAAAACAGTCGGCCATCGCTCGAATTGAAAAGCAAAATAATTCTCCATCGATTGAAACACTTATAAAATTGATGGAGCCCTTAGGTCTTACATTAACAGTTACAGCCACAGATAATACACATTCAAAGTTAATGTAATATCAAATATGTGACATTAATAAGATGATATCTGTATTGTACAGTGTCATCTTTTTTCTTTCATTCTTCTCTTGAATTTTGATGCGACATAAGTTATCTAGTCATTAGCCCAATGTTTTGTTATAATGAGAATAATACAAACAAGAAAGGAATAACCATGGAAGACTTAATTAAGCGAATACGCGAATTTCGTGATCAACGAGAATGGTCGCAATTTCACACGCCGGAAAACTTGTCTAAATCTATTGTTATTGAAGCGGCGGAGCTCTTGGAAAACTTTCAATGGGACGGCGAATCCTATGATGAACAAAATGTAAAAGAAGAACTCGCCGATGTCATGAATTATTGTATCTTGTTAGCAGATCAATTAAACATTGATATCATCCAGGCCATGCATGATAAAATAGATAAGAACGCATTAAAGTATCCGATCGAAAAAGCAAAGGGTACTAGTAAAAAATATACGGAATTATAATAATACGCTTTGGGGAGATAGGATATGATTCTTTACAAAAGTACAGCCTATGAATTCAACTATGATGTTCGCTATAATAAAATAACGTTGAAATTAGAAGAAGAATTTTTAAAAATTTTAGGGCGAAGACCTTCGGATAGTGAGCGAAGGTCTTTTAGTAATTCCTTGAGTAAAATGAATGATATCTTAATGAATGAAGAACTTATAAAAAAAGATTGTGGTGTATTAATAGAGTATCAATTACCAAGTTCATCCATGCGCCTTGATTTTATGATTACCGGAAAAGATAAGTTTATGAACAAGAATGCGGTAATCGTTGAATTAAAACAATGGGAAAAGGTGGAAGAATCCGAAACAATGCGCCAAGTATATACATATACCGGTGGAGCTATACGTGAAGTTAACCATCCATCTGTACAAGTCTCAAGGTACAAACGGTATCTTGAAGATTATCATTCAGCCTTTCATCAAGGGATTTCAAATTCAATAAAACTCTATGCCTGTTCATATCTACATAATTATCAGACCCAAGCTGGGGATAAGTTGTTAGATATGAAGTTTAAGCCATATATGGAAGATGCACCTGTTTTTACAGCTAATGATGTAAAAAAAGTAGGTGCATTTATTCGAATGAATGTGGAAAAAGGTGATGGTCTTGAGCTTATTGATCAAATTGAAAAATCAATAAGCAAACCGAGTAAAAAGCTTATTGAACATGTCAATAATATATTAGATGCGAAGTCAGAGTTTATCTTAGTGGATGAGCAACTCATCGTCTATGATCGAGTGATGCAGATTGTAAAAAATAAAAAGCTTGATGGTACGGATGGTAAGTATGTTGTACTTGTGAAAGGTGGACCGGGAACCGGTAAGTCGGTTGTTGGGTTGAACCTATTAGGTCGTATTTTACGTGAAGAAAAAGAGTGTGTTTATATCGCGGCAAATGCTGCCTTTAAAAATGGAATGGCGAATAAGATCGATAAGGATCGTGCAAAAGCCCTATTTAAACATCCATATTATTATAATAAAGAATTGACGCAAAGCAATCAAAAATTTCAAACGGCTATTATTGATGAAGCCCATCGGATTAGTACAACGCCACCCCCGATGCAGAAAAAACTTGATAATACCTTGGTTGAAGAAATTATCAGTAAAACCCAACTGAGTGTTTTTTTTACAGACGATTTACAGATGATTCGACCCAATGATATCGGTTCATATTCTCATGTCAAGGAAGTTGCCAATAGACTAGGTTGTCAGCTATACGAATACGAATTAGATGCACAATTTCGATGTGCAGGATCCGAAGGATATTTGAATTGGTTAGATGATGTATTGGCTATTCGAAATACCGCCAATGCCAGTGGCTGGGAAAATTTAGATGACCTTGAATTTCATATATTAGATGACCCAAATATCATGAAAAATAAGATGATGGAATACCAGGAGCTAGGTTTTCAGGCACGATTAGTTGCAGGATATGCATGGCCTTGGAGTAAGGAATTAGATAGAGATGGAAGCTTAGTCAATGATGTGAAAATTTATGAGGATGACGCATTAGTCTTTGAGATGCCGTGGAATCCACAAGAAAGCTACAAAGGTAGAAAAGCGAAGAATATTCCCAAAGGAACAACAGAATGGGCTATTGACCCACGTGGCGTTAATCAGATTGGCTGTATACATACGACACAAGGACTAGAATTTGATTACATCGGTGTCATTATCGGAGAAGAATTCCGTTATGATTTGGAGCAGGAATGTTGGGTAGCGGATGTTGGTAAATGCCATGATAAAAAAATTGGAAAAAGAGCCCAAGACGATTTCTTACGTCTGGCACAAAACACATATAAAACATTATTAACGAGAGGTATTAAAGGCGTTTATGTCTACTCCGTTGATAGGGATACAAGACAGTATCTGCACCGTCGATTAAATACGGTCAAAAATCTTGAAGAACAACGATTCTACCATAAAAAAGAAACCACGCTTCATGAATTATTTAATGTTCAGCCGACGCAAGTGGCGGAAGGTAGTTTTTATGGGGAGAAGCTAAGCATACACCTTGAAAATTTTAGTGTCACAAAGTTTGCAGGAAGATTTATGTATTGTGATATACATGATGAACATTTAGTATATGATCAATTATGTCAACTTATACACCGGAAAAATATACGTGATACTGCATTAATAAAACAATTGGAAGAAACCCCTCAGATAAGACATTATGTCTTATTACCGGACTCGATTCAAATAGATGTACAGTTTTCGAAATTTACACCTAAGGCAATTGTACGACGTACAAGCCAGGACAAAAATATTTTTTCATTTGTTTTTTGATGATGGGGGTGAGAAGAATTTATAATATGTTTAATCACAGAAAATCAAAGTTAAGTTCAAAAATGATAAAAATAATTATCAGTTCATTAACATTCATGTTTCTAGTCGGACTATTAGTGATTACATCAATCAGTAAAAATAGTCTGGAATATATATATCAACTGACAGATGTTATACTAGAAGATTCGGCGAGTCAAATACAAACAGAAATAAATTCATTTGAAGATATTTCGTATAATATAATTACCGATGACACCATTCAAGAATCAGGAACAAACTTATTGAAGTATTTTAATAATGGTTTAGATGCTATCGCATATGATAAAGCCGTTTCACTCAATAATATAACGAATGCAATAAGACGACAAACACAAAGTAGTCGTAATATCGTATGTAGCAATTATGTATCACCAGAAGGAAACAATTATGTTGTTGCTTTAAGTAAATATATTAAACCAGAGATAGCAACGCTTGATTATATTATAGAACGCGCAAAAGAGACGGATGGTTCATCTGCATATATCTTTTTGGAAGAAGAATATCCTGATTATATGGTTGTAGCACGACTCATAAGAGAAAAACACAATATGAGTTTTAATGAGATAGGTGTAGTTTTCTTTTTTGTTGATATGCGTCAAATAGCACTAGATTATATGAATTCTAATGAATATAGTATTATTATCGAAAATAAAGAAAATAATATTCGGTATTCTTATTTAGAGGAAGCCAATCAATTGATGGTTGAAGAAGCCATGGACAGTAGAAATCATTATCCCTCATTATGGAAAATTGGAAAAGAATCCTATATTGTAAGGAGTGTTCAACCAAAAGCGTCCCTTTTTCGTTATATCATACTTGCTCCTGCTACGAATATATATAATGTACTTGCAAAAGGAGTACGAATTTTGCTTTTTGTATACGTCATAGGATTAATAGTCGTCATGTTGGTTTCGATTATATATGTCCAGAGAGCTATGGGAGAGCTTAAATATTTTGTTAATTATATAAAAAGTATACCCATAAAAACCATCCATTTGGATGAATATAATGGGCGAAATACTTACGTGGATTCACTTGAAATGCACAATATTTCTACAGATGAAATATCCGAGTTAAAAGAATCCTATGACAACATGATCCAAACATTAAATAAGCTCATAAAAGAAAATTACATGCAAATGTTATGGGTTAAAGAAGCGCAAATTTATGCATTACAAGCTCAGTTTAATCCTCATTTTTTGAATAATACTCTTAATTCTATTTATTGGATGTCAAAAAACGAAAAAAATATGAAGGTGGCTGATATGGCGGCGGGACTAGGCGTTCTAATGAAAGAAGCAATAGCAAGTAAAGAATTTGTCGTATCGGTAAAAAAAGAGCTGGAGATTCTGGATAATTATATTGTAATACAAAAATTACGGTATGGAAAACGTCTCAGTGTAACTAGAGAAGTTGATGATCGAGTATATAATAAAGTTATACCTAAATTCACATTACAACCACTGGTTGAGAATGCAATTTATTATGGCGTTGAAAGTAACATTTCTTCGTGTGTGATAGCAATTAAAATATATGAAGAAACAAATTATATATTTTGTGAAGTTTTTAATTCCGGTTCCCAGGTTGATGATGACATTATGCAAAAGCTTAGAAAAAAAGAAATCAATGTAAAAGGAAATGGTATTGGATTGCTTAATATTGAAGACCGGATAAAGTCTTTGTTTGGCGAGGCGTCAGGAATTGAAATCCTTAATTTAGAAGATGCCGGGGTTATTGCGAAAGTGAAACTGAGAAATATTACAATGGATGACTATATGGAAAAGAGTGGAATTCATGAAAAACCTGAAAGTAATGATTGTTGATGATGAAGAGATGATTAGAGAAGGAATATCGAATGGAATCGATTGGAAACTCCTTGGAATGGAAGTAAGCTTTTTGGCCGAAAATGCTATTGAAGCTTTAAATTATATGAAAGAAAATTTAATCGATATTGTCATTACGGATATTAAAATGCCGGTTATGGATGGTATTATGATGATAGAGAAAATATGTGATTATCCTATTAAACCTGAGTTTATCGTCTTATCGGGATTTGCTGAGTTTGAATATGCAAAGCGTGCAATGGGTCTTGGGGTTAAAGATTACATTCTAAAACCGGTTCATGAAAAAGAGTTGGTTGAAGTTTTGAGCAAGGTTAAAGAAGAGATAGAAAAAAGGCATAGAGAAGAAATAATAATAGATAAGCAAACTCAATTTAAAAGCATAAAGGATAAGATTCATAAAAATACGCAGTTCTCGGATACAATTACAGAAATTATTCAACTTATTGAAAGAGAAATTGACAATGAATTATTAAGTTTGAAATGGATATCGAAGCATAAAGTATATATGAGTGAAAATTATTTGAGTCGGCAATTCAAGAAAGAAGTAGGAACACGTTTTTCTGAATATTTAACAGAGCAAAGAATGCAATTAGCGATGTTTCTTATTGCATCTCAAGAATTTACAGTGATGGAAGTTGCTGAAAAAGTTGGATATGGGAATAACCCAAGATATTTTTGTAATGTATTTAAAAAATATACCAAATTAACTCCAAAAGAATATAAAAATACAATACATAATCATTAATAAGGCCAGATATATGGCCTTATTTAGTTGGGAAAAATATCAGAATACCAAAACAGTATGGTTTTTTGGTAAAAATAAACAGAAATATTGATTATATATATCTTGATAAAAACATATACTATATATGAAGCAAGTAAATATAATAAAGTGGAGGTAAATATGAAAAGAAAAATCGAAAAAATGAGTAAGTTTTTAGTGCTTATTGGATTGGCGCTAATCATGATGAGTTGTTCATCTGAAAATGATGCTACATCAGAGTCAGAAATGACAGGTGCAGGAGATTCAACTGAAAGCAGTTCAGAAAATAGTCAGGTTGAGAAAACGGATACTGAAGTACGAATTACCTGGTGGGGAAGTCAAGCGCGGCATAATAGCACAATCGAGGCATTAGATAAGTACGTTGAAAAAAACGATGTAAATTTTTCGTATGAGTATACGAGTTGGAGTAGTTATTGGGAAACACTGGCAACACAGGCTGTAGGGAATAATTTGCCGGACATAATACAAATGTCAACAACGGATATTGTGAATTACTCAAAAAACAATCAAATAGTTTCCTTACAACCATATATTGATTCTGGTATTATCGATTTAACATACGTGGACAAAAATAGTTTGTCAGCAGGTACAGTTGAAGGGGAAGTGACAGGTTATCCAACTGGCGTTAATACAGTAAGTGTTGTTTATAATAAAGAAATTTTTGATCAAGCTGGAGTCGATTATCCAAAGGATAACTGGACATGGAGTGAATATTTAGACACGGCGAAAAAAATATTTGAAGAAACAGGTGTACAAACGGATATTCCTTTTTTGTCAGAGGCAAGATGGCTTGCTGAATATGTTGTAAGATCTTATGATTATGATTTTTACGAAGCTGATGGTAGTTTTGGATGGGCAAATGATGAACGCGTACTTAATGGATTGAAAAATGCTTTTGCAGACATAAAAGAAATGGTAGAACTTGGCGTTTTTATTGATCCGGAAGTTCAAATCGCTTGGGCAACAACAGAAGATAACTATATTGTTCAGGGCAAATCAGCAATGGCATTTTTGTTAAGTAACTATTATGAAACATATAGTGATGTTTTAGGTGCTCCAATGGGAATTTGTATGTTGCCAAAACCAGATGATGCGGATAAAAGTGGTATGTATATGAATGCAAATATGTATTGGTCAATTTCTGCCGATTGTGAAGATCCTGAAACAGCAGCTTCGATTCTAAATTATATGGTAAATGATATGGAAGCAATGGAGACTATCTTAGCCGATCGTGGTATTTCTTTATCTAGTGAGATAAGAGAAGGCTTAACAGAAGTTGTAGGCGAATATACAGCCAATACTTTTGACTACATTAGCTCTGTATCAGAAATTGTAGAAAAAACAAATGCTCCGGATCCAGCAAATGCCGCAGAAGCAATTAATGTTTTAAAGGTAAACTATCAAGCACTTATGTATGGAGAGATGGACGCTGAAGAAGCCATTGATGATTTTGTTGTACAAGCAACGGATATTTTGGGACAATAAGTATAGACAATTGAGGAGTAGTTGCAGTGGAAAATACAATGAATTACCGTTCAAAAAATGCTGAATTAATTACAAAAACTAAAAATCGTAATCGGTTTAAAGAAAATGTATATGGGTATCTATTTATTGGCCCTTGGTTAATTTGCTTTATAGTATTTATGGCAATACCCTTCGTGACATCGTTTGTATTGTCATTTACCGATTACAATATGCTTTCAGAACCAAAATTTATCGGTCTTAATAACTATATTGAATTATTCACAAAAGATAAGCTCTTTTGGCAGGCATTGAGTGTTACATTTAGATTTGTTTTTTTATCCGTTCCCTTAAGACTGCTCTTTGCATTAGCAATAGCATTGTTACTAAATAGGCAATCCAAGTTGGTCCCGCTATATAGATGCGTATACTACCTTCCTTCCATTTTGGGAGGGAGTGTAGCGGTATCTGTAATGTGGAAGTATTGTTTTTCTAAAACGGGTGTCGTAAATATTTTTCTTAATAGCATAGGTATACCATCAGATATAAGCTGGATATCTAACAAAGACACGGCGCTTTGGTCGATCATCTTATTGTTTGTATGGCAATTCGGATCGTCTATGTTGATTTTTTTAGCAGGACTTAAACAAATACCAAAAAATTATTATGAAGCAGCTACAGTTGATGGAGCAGGTGTTTTTAGGCAATTCTTTAATATAACACTACCATTATTAACTCCAATTATTCTATTTAATACGGTTATGCAAATAATTGGAGGATTTATGGTTTTTACACAGGCGATGATCATAACGGACGGGGGTCCGGTGAATAAAACATTGGTTTATGTACTCTATCTTTATCAACAAAGTTTCAAATATTATAAGATGGGATATGGGAGTGCAATGGCTTGGGTATTACTCCTTATTGTAGGTTTTTTTACAGCGTTAATTTTCAAATCATCAAATACATGGGTTTTTTACGAGAACGAATCTAAAAAACCAAGAACAAAGAAGCTAAAAAAGGTGGTGTCATAAATTATGAATAAGAAAGTGTCGCCAATTAATATGCTATTATTTCATCTTCTTGTGATTTCCATCAGTTTTGTAATGATCTATCCTTTGATATGGATGTTTTTCAGCTCTTTTAAAGATAGCGCATTAGTACTTACAACCATTGAGCAATTATTTCCATCGGAATGGAAATTAAATAATTATTATAATGGATGGTCAGGTTTTGGTGGAACCAGTTTTGAAGTTTTTTTCAAAAATTCCTTTATAGTGACAACACTATCTGTTATAGGAAATGTGTTAGTGTCATCCATGGCTGCATATGGATTTTCTAGAATTAAATTTAAAGGAAGAAATGTTCTGTTTGTATGCATGTTAATTACAATGATGTTGCCGGCACAGGTATTAATCATACCCCAATATATTATTTTCAGTAAACTGGATTGGGTGAATACTTTTTTACCACTAGTTGTTCCTGAATGGGGTGGAAGAGCGTTTTTTATTTTTCTCATCATCCAATTTATGGCTGGGATTCCAAGTGAATTAGATGAAGCGGCAAAAATTGACGGATGTGATCGAATTAAGCTTTATACTCGAATTATGTTGCCGCTTATTCGACCGGCGTTAGTAACCTGTGCAGTCTTTGCGTTTTATTGGAAATGGGATGATTTTATGGGATCATTATTATATTTAAACACTCCGGAAAAATATACAGTATCAATTGCATTAAAATTATTTGCAGATCCGACAAGTGTCTCGGATTATGGAGCATTATTCGCAATGTGTATTCTATCACTACTGCCGGTAATTATTTTGTTTTTAGTATTACAGAAATATATTGTTGAAGGAATTGCTACGAGTGGATTAAAAGGTTAGTAAATTGCGTGGCGATTAATTCATTTGTATAAAACCGTTCTGACATGACAGCCATTATATTTTGTGTTAAAATGATGGAAAGGAGGGATCAATATGAGTAAAAAAGCAATTGTACTAGTGGGTTTAGTCATCGTACTACTAATGGGGACGGTGAATTTAGCTACTGCAACAACTTTTACAGACATCCAGGGTAATCCACATGAAGATGCAATTCTTGAAATGGCAAGGCTAGGTATTTTAGAAGGTGTCGGCAACAATCAATTTGCGCCGAATGCCAAACTTAATCGGGCTGCAGCTGCCAAAGTAGCAGGTTTTCTTTTGGGGTATTCGGAGGAAGATGCTCTTGCAGCAGCACAGACAGAGGCTAAATTTACTGACATCATGGGGACACCGCATCAATGGGCAGTGGGATGGATTAACCTTATGGCTGAAGATGGAATATTGCAAGGGGTAGGTGATGACCGCTATGCACCAGAGAATTCGTTGCAAATGGTACATTGGTCGACAATTTTAATTCGCGTATTAGAGCACGAGCAAGCCAATATGATCTGGCCAAATGATTATGACGATGTGACAAATTTGCTTGGCTTAGATAGAGGGTTATATTACAATGGCACAGATATTATGAATCGCTCTGCAATGGCTCGCATGACAACCACAGCACTCTATAATGTTCAGAGGCCAGATGGTCAGCGCGTTGTTGATGTTGTGTTATTTAACGCAGAGCCTCTTACTGATTGGCATATAGATGAACAGGTAGAGTCGAATATTTACAATGATGCCAGTATCTCCGTTGAGTTAAGTGAAGCGATTGTAAAACCGGGTGGAAGGCAGACCATTACGATTACCGTTTTGACAACGTATGGTCCAGATAAGCGACCAGCTGCTTTTACAAATATTGAATTTTTTGCTAATGTCGGACCACATGATCGTGGTGATCAACTATCTGTTCGAGAAATATTAACTGACGCTGAAGGTATTGCCACTTCAACATATACAACCCTTGCTGCTGATGATGGTAATGCTATTGAATTAATGGCTAATATTTATACAGATGATGAGTGGCTTAATACAAGTGCGTTTGCGCTTGCTTCGGATACAGCAGCCTTTGTTAGTGGACGAATTATTAACCCGTTTAATGGGAAAGAAGTTACAGACCCAGAAATAATAGTGGGTTTAGAGACTAACCCTCATATTCACACTAGATTGAAGGCTGATGAGCAAGGCTACTATAGTGGACCGATTAGTGCTGATAAATATACGGTGGATATTAGAATGAATGTAGGGGACACTTCTCCATACACAGGGGAGTTTAGTGGATCACATTTTAGCATCGATAATAATGGTGATGTTTGGATTGGAATACAACCTAGAGATTATAATGCTGGAAACAGTTATACTATTCCATCTGAATTAGGAGTAATTACTGGAGTGCATGATCGACCGCTAGGAACAGAAATTTATATGGTAAGTAAATCCGGACAATTTACACAAATTGCTGATATAGGGAGCAATGGCCGATTTATGATAACATTACCTCCAGGTCAGTATTGGATCGGCAATTCTGTGGGAACTATTCTTAAAGATAATATCACTATTCAAGCAGGAAGTGTATCAGATCTTGGTGCATTTTAAAATAAAATTGTTCTAAAGGGCTTAAAGCTGTTGCAGTAATGCAACAGCTTTTTGATTAAGTTTATTATATCGGTACAATCATTAGTGATGAAGTTTGATGTTTTTATTTCTTGACAAAAAGATAAAATGTTTTTCAAAAAAGGTATCGAAAAAGTTCAAACCTACCGTATAGTATAATGTAACAAGGTAGAATAAATAATTTTGAAATGGAGAGTGAAACAAATGAAAAGCAGAATTTTAAAAGTATTATCAATGGTTATGATTTTTGCATTATTACTATCGCAAGTTGCCTATGCAAAACCACAAGGTGTTGGTGTTGGACGCGGACGGGAACATGCGCCGGGACAACTGAAAAAAATGGAAGGGTTCATGAATTTTGCAGAGAGTAGAATACGTGTACGTAACATGTGGGTTGAGTCGGAACAACCACCGGTACTTAAGCAAAACAGGACGTTAATCCCGGTACGTGCCATTACCGAAGCATTGGGCAGTCAAGTATTATGGTTTAGTCCATATGCTGTTATCATTAGTCCGGATGAAGAACAAATTATTATTTTTGATTTGGAAACAGATTTGGATGGTAAAGATGGAAAAACCTATTTGTTTGATGAAGACAATGAAGATTTTGACGAATTATTGACGTTGGTCAAATCATTTGACCCCAATGATGCAGATGACGACGATGTCGACGATTTTTATGAAGATCTTGAAGCAATGATGACAGAAAAAGACCTAGTTCCTATTGACGTAGCGCCGGGTTTGATTAATAATAGAACCTATGTACCATTACGTTTTATTGCAGAAGCCTTTGGACTTCGCGTAAGCTATAATGAAGATACAAAAGAAATTGATATCGATGATGAGTCGAATTTACCGGAACTAGATCCGGACAAAGAAGAAATACAGAAACCGGAAGATGTAGTTGTTGTTGTCACCTTAAATGACCATGCGTTTAAAGGCATCAAGTTAGGCGATGAAGTGCTTAAAGAAGATGTTGACTATACAAGTACAACAGGAAGTGCGATAACCGTTACGCTTCTAAAAGATTTTATTGAAGTGCTTGATTCGGAAGAACATGTCTTTGAATTTATATTCGAAAATCAAGAAGATGAAGAGGTTAGCCTTGAATTTGAACTCAAGCTTGAGTACCTTGACCAACTACCACAACTTAGTCAAGACAGTATTAAATTTGATGAAAGTTCATTTGAAGAGAGTGACTATGCAGATAAGTATGGAAATTTAGTTATTGAATTCGAGCTCAATAGCTGGGGATTTAAAAACATTTCCGGTCTCGACGAAGATGAAGACTATAATGTAAGTAATGATGGTGATGAAGTAAGTATTACGAACACTTTTTTGAATGATTTAGACGAAGGCGACTATGAGCTTCAATTTGTATTCGAAATAGACGATCTTATGTATGTCAGCTATTTAGACATCGAAGTAAACTAAGAATAAGCTAACAAATAAATTATAAGTACTTAGGGTGAAGCAAATGCGTACAGAACTCGATAATAAAATTATACAAATAAAATCTACGGACAATAAGGAAGAAATAAATCGGTTGATTGAAGATTATCAACCCTTTGTTCTGAACGTCATTACAGCTATAAAAAAAAGCTATGTAGATGTGGATAATGATGACGAGTTTTCTATTGGACTCATGGCATTTTATGAAGCCCTAGAAAAATATAACGAGGCGCGCGGAGACTTCTTGAGCTTCGCTCGCCTCGTTATTCAAAGTCGGATCAAAGATTATTGGTCCCAGCAGAAACACGAATACACGACAAATCTACTTGAAGATGCAGTAATTGAAGAAAATTTTGATGAAAAGCTTCTTCTTCGAAAAGAAATCGAAGATTTTGAAGAGGTGCTTAAAAGCTTTGGATTGTCCTTTGAACAACTTGCAGATCGTTCACCAAAGCACATTGATACGCAAAAAAGAGCAAAAAAAATCGGGTTACAAGCCGCAGCAGAAAAAGATTTAATGACCCATTTATATATAAAAAAGAGGCTTCCTATCACACAAATCTCAAGACGCTTTAAAGTCAGTCTTGTTATAGTAAAGCGGAGCAAGATAACAATTACATCGGTGATGATTATTGTAAAAGAAAAATTTAGCCGAATCATGGAATGGATTGAATAATAGAGGTGTTGAAAATGATCAAAAAAGGCCTTGTTGTTAAATTAAATCAAGATCATATTATTGTAATGACCGACCAAGGTGACTATGAGCGGATTGCACGACGTGAAAAAGCGGATATTGGTTTAAAAATAATGTATACTGATAAAGATGTTATTTTTAATCCTCAAATGGCCTCCTATTCAAAAAGTTACAGAAAATATCTTGTGGCTGCAAGTATTGTCTTTGCTTTAATAATAGGATTGATTTTACAATCAATGATACAAACGGTCCCTGAGCAAAACTTGGTTAATGAGAATAATGAGAATATCGAATCAACTAACCAGCGGGTTAAAATCACCACAATTATTGCAGTTGATATTAATCCGAGCTTCCAGTTGATGGCAGATGCCAATGATACTGTGGTTAAAGTAAAGTCGATGAACGATGATGCAAAAACCATGGATGTATCTAGTGTGATTGGGTTAAATATAGAAGAGGCTATTGAACATATTATATATCTTGCCGATGAAGCAGGCTTTATTGATACAACGGATGAAGTTGAAGATTATGTTCTTGTTACAATAATTATGGCAGATGATCAGTCAGAAGTAGATGAAGAAAGCTATGCCGCTGATTTAAAAGCAAATACGTCAAAAGTAAATGAGCTACGTGAAAAAGTTCAAAATAGTGCTATTGTGGGAAAAGTGAATTTTGCCGTTACGACAGCGACAAAAGAACAGCTCAAAGAAGCTGAACTAAAAAAAATTCCGGTTGGATTGTACGTTTCAGGCATAAAAAAAGAAATGACAGTAAAAGATTATTTTTCAAAAGAAGAACAAAAAGAAGTCTTTAAAGAAAATGGAAAGGTCATAGATAAGAACGCCCTTAAAGACGCTGTGAGAGAAGCGAAAGAAAAAAATGAAAAGAATGAAAAAAAAGAAAAAAAAGAAAAGTCCCCGAATCCAGGCAATAGCCAAAAAGAGAATCAGGGACAAAGTCAACAAAATCGGGGAAATGGTAAAGGAAAAGGTCAATAAGAAAAATCTTTAAACAAACTTAACCATTCACCATAGCCTTCTTCTTTTAAATCCTCCAATGGGATAAAACGTAAAGAGGCACTGTTGATACAATAACGAAGCCCCCCTTGATCCATTGGACCATCATCAAAAACATGACCTAAATGACTATCACCAATGCGTGAACGGACTTCAATGCGTCGCATATGCGAACTAATATCGGTATTTTCTTCAATGACTTCGGGGTCGATTGGCTTGGTAAAACTTGGCCAACCACAGCCGGAGTCATATTTGTCTAGAGAAGTAAACAAAGGCTCTCCGGTGACAATATCCACATAGATACCCGGTTCATCCTTGTCGAAGTAGGCATTGTTAAAGGGGGCTTCTGTTGCATTATTTTGAGTTACATCATATTGTTCTTTTGTCAATTTTTTCTTAAGAAGATCATCACTTGGTTTACTATATTTATCGGTATTCATAACATCACCTTTTCTAAAAAAACGTGTTATTAAGTTGCTATCTATATTATATCGAATATAGTCCTATTCGTAAAGAAAAGCCAATGCTTAAGTTTCTTCGATGAAAAAACCATGGTATAATAAAAATCGAAATACAGGATAAAAGGAGATTTTTATGAATATACGACAGGCTAAAATGAGTGATTTAGCAGCGATTATGGAGTTATACGCTTATGCAAGAGACTTTATGAAAGAAAACGGGAATCCGTCTCAATGGAAAGATCTATATCCATCAAAGGCATTAATCGAATCCGATATTAAAAAAAAAGAATGTTTTGTTGGTGTCGATTTAAATGGAAGTATACGCTGTGTATTTGCCTTTATCATAGGCAGTGATTCTACCTATGATTATATTGAAGATGGACAGTGGCTAAACGAAGACCTCTATGGAACGATTCATCGTATTGCAAGTGATGGGATAATCAAAGATGTCTTTAGCCAATGCATTAATTTTTGCAGTGAGCGTATTGATAATATACGAATTGATACACACCGAGATAATAAAATCATGCAACATCAAATCATGAAAAATGGATTTGAAAAGTGTGGGATAATCTATGTTGAAGACGGTAGTGAACGTATTGCATATCACCTAACAATGTCAAAAAAAGTGATTTAGGAGTTACCATGATAAAAACAATCACAAAAAACGGAGAGAGCGTTGATGTTCAAGTCATTTATAAAAAAAGAAAAACATTAGGTATATATATAGATGTTTATGGAAATGTTGAAGTGCGTGTGCCGAAAAATGCGACAAAGATCCAGATTGAAGACTTGATTGAAGCCAAATGGACATGGATTATTAAGACAACAAAAGAGATGCAAGAAAAAACAAAAGGTTTCCGAAAAAAAGAATATATAGATGGAGAGACATTTTTATTTTTAGGGAAAGAATATCCCATGTATATCGACGTCGATGAAAGTCGAAGCCAATCTAGCGTTCAATTTGATATGGAAAAATTTGTGATTTCAGTTCAATACAAGGATGAAGATCTTATCAAAAAACTCATCACAAAATTTTATAAACAGCAATGTAAAAAGTTGATTGAATCTAGAATTGCTAACTATCAACAACATTTTTCAGTTAAACCAAGAGAGGCTAAAATTGCGTCAAATAAGAAGACATGGGGAACGTGCAATAGCCAAAGACAGTTGACCTTTAACTGGAAACTCATCATGGCACCCATGGAAGTCTTAGATTATGTGGTTATTCATGAAATGTGTCATATGATTCACTTAAATCACGACCGGTCTTTTTGGAGATTAGTTGGAAAATACAAACCGGATTATGAACAGTGTCAAGAATGGCTAAGACAATCCCATTGGAAAATGGTTGTCTAAGGCTAGCGAGCAAAATACTCATTTTTATAGACAAGGAGGTAACGCCCTAGAACTTTAATTGTTCCGGTAATAGGTACTCCAAGGATCATTCCGGGAATGCCAATTAAACGGCCAAAGAAAAGGACCGAAAACATAACAAGCAAAGGGTGTAATCCTACGCTATATGACAGTACTTGAGGAGAAATAAAGCTTGATTCAATTTGTTGAACGACGATAATCCAAATCAGAACCCATAAAGCAGAAATTGGGTTACTGGCAAGAGCAAGCGCGACAGGAAGGATTCCACCAATCCAAGGGCCAAAATAAGGAATTATATTTGTAACACCTGCAACAAGACCTACAGTTAAAGCATAAGGAACGCCAATAAGGTAACATCCTAATCCTGTTAGGATACCGACGAAACCTGCGACAATTAATTGTCCTTTGATAAATCCACCTAAAACTTTGTCGATTTCCTTTGCAATAGTTTTTATTTGAAGAAGTGTATTATGGTCAAAGGAGGAAAAAAGAGAACGCATAATGATTTCTTTATCTTTTAAATAATAAAAAGTGATTATTGGTGTCATTATTAAGTTTAGTAATGTTCCGGTTGAAGCGATTAATGCGTCGGTTAATTGGAATAAAGAATTTCTTAGTACTAGTGTGACTTTATTAATCTCCTGTTCAAAATCAATAAAATCATTCATGAATTCGGGGAGAATAATAAGTTCACCGGAGCGAAGGTCATTAATATAATTTTCGGCATTTGCCATGATTCTAGGAATATCAGTAGCAAATATAGAAATATCTTGAGCTAATCGAGGAACAAAAGACATAAAAAGACCGCTCATTATAGACGCAATACCTAAAAAAACTATAAGAATTGCAGGAATTCTAGAGGTTTTTCTTTCGATTATAGAAACTAATGGGTTTAAAACATAAGCCAAAATTAGAGCATAAATGAAAGGTGTAAGTACACTTTTCAAATCTAATCGTACAAGAAACAAAAAAATAAGCAATGCTATGAAAAGAACTATATCAATAATTCGTTTGCGTTTTTTAAAAAGTAATTCCATGAGTTATTTCTCCTTTACTTTTATTTCCTAAGGTTGAGGGGGTGTCTAGCCAAATTGATAGACCATCATTGAGAGAAAACCGGTAAAGAAGATAACAATAGCCATAATAACTTGATTAAAGGTCAACTCTAATTCGCGAATTTTTGTAAAGAGACGCATTTGCAGGTAGACATATTTATAAAACAAGATGCCAACGAGCAAGGTGAATAAATAGATAAATAGCTTGCTGAGATAACTTGATGCGGATACGTAGACTTCAAAGTCAAACATAACACTCATAATGATGGGGCCCAATATTCCACCTAAGAAACACGTTGCAGCTAAAAGCAAAATAACAAACTTTTGATTCCACCCAATATGAAAATGTTCTTTCGAATCTCCGCGAAGCATTTGAGCATATTTTATAAAAATCAAAATGGTTCCCACGTTGATGATGAAAAAAGCAAGTTCAAAAAGGAGCGAATCACTCATTCCTTCATGAATAAGATTTTTTGAAAAATTGCCGTTAAATAAAGGTGCACCGGTAATGCCGAAGATTGCAAATATCGAAGCGATGGAGACATATGGCATGCGTTTAAAGATCCCTCGAATTTCTCGGATATCTCGGGTGTGATACTCATCAACGATAATCCCTGCTGTTAAAAACAGCGTCGATTTAAAGATGGCATGGTTGAGAATATGATAGATGGCACCCCAGTATCCATAAGTTGAGTTTAAGGATAAGCCAAACACAATAACACCGATCTGACTAACCGTGCTGTATGCGAGAATGAGCTTTATATCGGTTTGGCTCAATGCGAAAATCCAACCAATGACAGCCGTCATAAATCCGAAGATCATAAAAATCAACATTTCATCAAAAACCGGTTGAAATAAGTTGGTTATCCGTATAAAAAGATATACACCACCTTTGACATAGAGTCCGGAGAGGATTGCGGAGATAATCGAAGGTGCGCTTGCGGTTCCGTGAGCTTTTGGCAACCAGCTAAAAAGGGGCATGATTGCTGATTTAAGGTCAACGGCAGTAATCATCAGGACAAAGGGTAGGATGAGCGTGCGCGGGTTTTCGACGAGAGGTAACCGCTCGCTTAACAAGGTTAAATCAGTCGTCCCAAATATTTTATATATATAGCCGATACCAAATAGAAACAAAGTCATGGAGGCAAGATTGGTGAAGAGGTAAACAATCCCGTCATAGATTGACTTTGAATCTTTTTTAAATACGATAAGAATGGTTACGACAATTGTGGACACTTCAATCATCACATAGATGTTGAATAAATCATTGGATAGAAATATCCCAGAAATCAAACCCTGTAATGCAATAAATAAAAATAAAAACAAATGGTTTACATAGCTTTTCTTGTAATTATATAATAACATACAAGAAAATAAAAAGATGGTCAGTGAAACCATAACACTACTAAACAAGTCGGCTTTTAATGTAATACCAACGCCAATATCGTATCCCCCAATGACTTCAAGTTTTGTGCCGTTTGTACGAACATCAATAAAGTTGATAATCGAAAGAACAAAAAAGGCGACTTGGATAAACAATACGGTGACTTTGGTGCGCTGTGAATTTGATAGATAAGAGACCAAAGCAATCATAAGAGGAAGAACAACAAACCAATATAAAGCCATTAATTTTCCTCCTTTCGCATGCGAACGATTTTTGACCAGTTTGTTGAACCATAGTGGTGATACAAACTAATAAACATGGTCAGTCCGACAGCAGTTACAGCGACACCAATTACGATTGCCGTAATCATCAGTGCTTGAGGAAAAGGGTCCGTCATCAGCGCAGCATCTCCAATCGGAGGTTCAGCGGCTGCATCATAATTGATGTTTAGAAAAAAGAGAATAAGTGCAGCTTGAATAATACCAAAGGACATTACTGTTTTGATAATATTACGACGGGCTAAGAGGCCATAAATACCAATCCCGAATAATGCAATTGCAATGATTGAACCATCTAGAAATCCGCTTGTCATAGAATCACCTGCTTTCAAAAAGTACAAACCGATAGAAGACGACGCTTAAACCACAAGCGACTTTTATACCGATCAGAACATTCATCGTAATAAGATAATATGGTTTCAAAAAATAAGGAATGCTGTCACGGAATGCAAAAATAAAAATCGTCGCAAAAAGTAAGAGCACGAGGTATAGAATTTTCTCCAGTTTATTTAAGGCCGTTATACTAATTGTTTTTTCATATGTCGTAAAATACTGAATGATAAAAACGGAAGAAAGAATAGCACCGCCTTGAAACCCACCACCTGGAGATAAATGTCCGTTTAATATAATATATATTCCAAAAACAATGATAAATGGGTAGATTGCACCCATGGTTACTTTTAATAACATAGAATGTTTTGGCATTAATAATCCCCCTTATGTCGTGAGAAATAAATAATTCCGATGACGCTGACTAATAAAAGCAATGTTTCAAATAAAGTATCAAACATTCGATAATCTAAGTATATGGCAGTTACGGCATTAAATGATCCCGTATCCGCTTGGAAATTTGTTGCAATATAATCATATAAGTTTTTCGTTACAGAAACCGGTTGAACTTCAATAGAAGCCATTAAGAGAAATACAGAGAACACCCAAGCTGCAATCATCTTTCTACGTAGCATCATTTGATTCCTCCTCTTCCGCTTCATCCGGGCTTTCGTCTGACCATTCCAGCTCTTCATGGATGAACTTTGCGTGATAGTCTCGGGAACATTCTTTTTCGAAGAAGTTCAACAATCCGTTATATTGATAACTGTTTCGTAATCCGTGTAACCAAAGTCCTTTTGAGCTATGAAAAAGAATGACGTCATATGAAGCGCTTTGTTTAAGTTTTGTGAAGCTAGCAGAGGTGTTAATAAGATCAAGTTGTAATTCTTGGGCATTGGAAAAATGCTCGAAAATCGTTTGAATTTCTTCTTTTTCGTCTTGCATAGCATCGAAATGTGCTTCATCATTCACATGAAAGTTATAATATACAGTAAAGATACGATATTTCTTTAAAGCGACAAGATACAAAATCGTTGATAGGGTACAACCAATAGTAGCTTCTGCAATAGCAACATCGGGTGCGCCCAAAAGCAAATATACGATGGAGCAAATTAGTGAAAAGACGGACAAATAGATGACCGCATTTCGAAGTACGGTTGCTTGAATCGAAATGATTGCAAATACAATAAGTGAGATGTAGAATAAATCAAGGATCATTTTTTGCTCCTCCTTTCAGGATGATAGTTGCTCATATAAGCTCCACGTCCTAATATATGATTAGATAAAGGATTAAGCAAAAGCATTAAGAAAAGAACAAATCCAATCTTCATCGAAGCGATGGACCAGCCGGAATAAGTAATAAGACCGATAAAAATCGCAATTAAGCCGGCGGAATCGATGAGAGAAGAACTTGATAAACGTACATAAAAATGCTCGTAGCGTTGAAGACCGTATATTCCGAATAATTGGAAAATCAGCCCGATACCTATAAAAATTCCGCCAATAATTTGGTGTAATAGCATTAGATTTTCCCCTTTCGTTGAATAAAGCGTGCCATAAAAACAATACCAATAAAGCCAAGTAATGCATAAACAATGGCGATATCTAATAGATAGTCTAAGTTTTTCATTAAGGCATATATAATCATAACAATGATCATTGTTACAGAAAATAGATTTAAAGCAAGAAGTCGATCCCATACAGAAGGACCCTTAATTAAAAGATAGAGATAGTAGATTGTCATAAGTGAAAAGATTACAAAAAAAACATTAAGCATGCCGATCCCCCTTTTTGATGAGATCTTCAAAATCCTTGAAAATATGATTTTTAATATCTTTTTGACGAATGGTTAATGGATATAGCCACAATATAGTATAGGCATTATCCGCCATATGAACAGTAACTGTTCCCGGCGTCAATGTAATTGCATTGGCAACAATAGATTGTAGCCATAGGCGGTTAGTGGTTGTATCGGTTGAGACGAACTGAGGATTGATTTCTCCCTTTATAAGATGTATGATAGTTTTAAATGCAGAAACATAAATATTTTTAAACAAGAGTAATAAAAACAAAAAAATAAGAAATGGTGATGTATTATAATTATACTGTTCATTTTGATGTGGCTGAATAATATTTAAAATATACATTGTAATGAAGGACACAATAACCCCAACGAAAATCGTGGATAATCGAAAATTTCCATTTAATATCGACCAAATAAAGGTTAATATAAAAATTAAAATACCATGTTTTCTTAGTGTATTCATAATACCTCCAACTTTTTTGGTAGGGTCATTGTAACATAATTCAACATCATTTTGCCACATAAATAAGGTAATATTTATAAAAATTTAATGAAGGTGATCAAATGTTAGAAAATCGAATTTTAATTGCAGAAGATGAAGATAAACTTCGCAAAATAATTAAAAAATATCTGATAAATGAAGGGTATGATGTCTATGAAGCGACTAATGGTCAAGAAGCATTGGAAATGCAGGAAGAATATGATGTTGACTTAATTATTCTTGATGTCATGATGCCGGTGATGGATGGATGGATGGCACTAAAACTGATTCGTAAAGAGAGTAAGGTTCCGGTGATGATGTTAACTGCGCGAACTAGTGAAGAAGATACAGTTTTTGGCTTTGAGCTTGGGGCGGATGACTATATTGCAAAACCCTTTCGAGCCAGAGAACTTGTGGCTAGAGTCAAAGCACTCTTGCATCGAAGTGGTAAAATGGCGACAACAGATAAAGTGAAAATTGGAGACTTAAGAGTTGATCTTTTAGGCATGCATGTTGAGGTTAATGAACAAGCTATTGAATTGAGCCCCAAAGAATATGAGTTGCTCATTTATTTTTTGAACAATCGAAATCAGGCACTATCTCGTGAACAGATCCTCAATCGAATTTGGGGCTATGATTTTGTCGGAGATGACCGAACCGTTGACACCGTTGTAAAACGATTGCGAAAAAAATTGGAACATGAAGGGGAGCGAATCATCACTGTAAGAGGCGTCGGTTACCGTTTTGAGGAGGAATAGATGAAGTCGATACGTATTCGCATATTAAGTTCGTTTATGATTTTAATTGTGATTATTGCACTTGTTTTTAGTGTAGGTGTAAATTACTTTATTCAACGCTATTATTATGGAAATAAAATTATGGGTATGAAGGAGGTTGCTAATTCGATTAATGTAATCTATAACACCAGTGATAGTGAAGATGAAGCGCTGAATCGCATTGAATACTTGGGATATATGTTTGAGGGAAAGATTCAGATTCTAGATACAAGCACAAATAAAGTGGTTTTTGAAAATAAGCGCCTCCAATATAGCGAAGGCGTTATTATAAAAGAAATTGTTTATAAAGATCAAGTCGGATTGGTCTATGAGACTTCTTTTCCTGTTGAAGGTGCTAGGTGGCTAATTTTCATTGATCAGTTAGAAAGCGATAAGTATGCCGCCTTGCAAATTCCGATTGTAGCTATTGAAGATACCATAAGTACTCTTAAAGCCTTTCTGAATATTCTTTTAATAATTGCTACCCTTGTTGCACTTGCTTTGTCATTTATATTATCGTCCAATATTACCCGTCCCATTAAAGAATTGCATCGTGTTGCAAGAAATATAGGCAATCTTAAATTTAACCACTATTATCAAGGCGTGCGTCAAGATGAGCTGGGTGAATTGGGGCAAGAGCTAAATTCAATCAGTAATAAACTTGAAAGCACAATTAATGATTTATATGTAGAAATTCAAAAAGAAAAAAACATAGATTTAATGCGTCGTCGATTTGTGGCTCAAGTTTCCCATGAATTACAAACACCGATTTCTATAATATCAAGTTATACAGAAGCATTAACAGATGGTATTGTTGATGAGGATGAGATGATTGAATATTATCAAGTGATTGAAGAGGAAGCGGATAAGATGAGTCATATCATTCGAGACCTGTTAGAGTTATCACAGCTTGAAACGAATACACTCTCTTTTGATTTTAATGAAATTCATCTTCGACCCTTTTTATCAACATTAATGGAGCGCTATCGACGGGTTATTGAAGGTAAAGATCTTCGCTTTTACTATACAGATGAGTGCGTTCGTGACGTTGTTATTCAAGGCGATGTACTGCGATTAGAACAAGCCGTAACGAATATTTTAAATAACGCTATAAAAAATTCGGATGACTTAATCACCGTTGATGTGTATAATGAACAGGAAGTTACAAAAATAACAATCATAAATTCAGGAGAACCAATCGAAGCAAATGATTTAACACATTTGTTTGAAAGTTTTTATAAAGGAAAGAGTCGGAATAAAAGCGTTGGTACGGGATTGGGTCTGGCAATTGCATCACAAATATTTGACAAGCATCACATTATATATAATGTGGATAATTTAGAACATGGAGTTTGTTTTACAATGCGTATAAAAGATTTATAGAGAGGATGAAGGGAAATGTTGAAAGGAAATGAACGTCGAGAATGCATACGAAAAGACTTGATGAAATCGTTAAAAGCAATGAAAGGTGCAGAATTGGCAAAAAAATATGGTGTGAGTCGACAAGTTATTGTTCAAGATATTGCACTTTTACGGGCGGTAGGTGAGCAAATTGTTTCGACTGCAGACGGTTACATTTATTTCTCGTTTCATATGAATATGCCGAAACGTGTTTTTGCGGTTAAGCATAATCAGGAGGACATTGAAAAAGAACTTGGAACGATACTTGATTTAGGTGGTAGTTTACTCAATGTTTTTATCCATCATCCGATTTATGGGGACTTAGTAGCGGATATGAATATAGAAAACACTCACCAGATGCAAGCATACATTAAAAAGTGTCAAACAGTAGAATTCAAGCCATTGATGTTTTTAACGGATAATGTTCATTATCATACAGTTGAAGCTAATAGTGAAAAAGACCTCGATCGTATTGAGCAAGCGTTACAAAATTTAGGATATTTATATGAAGACGAAGGAGATTACAATGAAACAAATGATTGAACGCTTATTCCAAAATCAAGATTTATCAGATTTGGAATTGGTGGACCTAATAAACAACTTAGATGATGACTCAATGGACTACTTATTTAAAAAAGCGGATGAACGCAGACAAAAGGTTTACGGCAAAGATGTCTATATGCGAGGATTAATCGAATTTACAAATTTTTGTAAAAACGACTGTAGCTATTGCGGCATACGACGTTCAAATAAACTGGCGGACAGATATCGTTTATCCATTGATGAAATTCTTGAATGCTGTAAAGTCGGATATGAGTTGGGTTATCGAACCTTTGTATTGCAGGGTGGAGAAGATAGCCAATATACAGATGAAGATATTGTCAACATGATTAAACGTATCAAAGAAAAGTATACCGATATTGCTATAACGTTATCCATTGGCGAAAAGCCTTATGCATCTTATCAAAAATACTATGATGCAGGAGCAGACAGATATTTACTTCGTCATGAGACAAGCGCACGTGGCCTTTATGAAAAATTACATCCAAAGATGAGTTATGATGAACGAATACAATGTTTATATGATCTCAAAAAAATCGGTTACCAAATTGGTGCCGGATTTATGGTTGGGCTACCAGGTCAAACAAGCCAAGACCTTGTAAGTGATTTGAGGTTCTTAAAAGAACTGCAACCACAAATGGTTGGTATCGGGCCATTTATTCCCCATAAAGATACTCCTCTGGCGAATGAAATCGGTGGGGACTTACGGATGACAACGATTCTTCTGGCTATTATTCGTTTAATGTTGCCGGGAGTACTATTACCTGCTACAACTGCGCTTGGTTCTATTAGCCCCCAAGGGCGTGAAAAAGGATTAAAGGCAGGAGCCAATGTCGTTATGCCAAACCTATCACCAACAACGGTACGAGATAAATACTTGCTGTATGATGGCAAGATTTGTACCGGCGACGAGGCGGCTCACTGCCGTGGTTGTATTGAAAAACGCATCAACAGTTCAGGCTTCCAAGTCAATATGTCACGCGGTGACCATGTTGATTTTTTGAAGTAAAAGTCCTATACCAAAGACTCCATCTCATCGAGAAGTTTTTCGAATACAGATAAGGCTTCTTCAATGGGGGTTGTTTGTGTCATATCAACACCGGCTTCTTTAAGTATATCAATCGGATACTTTGAGGAGCCGCTTTTTAAAAAGCTTTTATAGTGATCAGCAGCGGATAAACCACCTTCAAGTATATTTTTGGATAAGGCAACAGCTGCAGAAAATCCGGTTGCATATTGATACACATAAAAAGCATTATAAAAATGTGGTATTCGTGACCATTCATATCCAATCAGGTCATCAACAATTATGTCATCACCATAATATGTCTGATTCAAGTCTTTATAAATGGCAAACATGCCGTCTGAAGTAATCGGATCCCCATTTTCCAGAAGGTCATGGGCCTTTTTTTCAAATTCAGCAAACATAACTTGACGATATAAGGTTGTCCGAAAACTTTCCATATAATAGTTTAACAAATATAATTTTTGATTTTTTTCATTAGCGTTGGCAAGTAAATGTTGAATAAGTAATGATTCATTGACGGTTGAAGCAACTTCAGCTAAAAAAATCGGATAGGAATGATAAATATAAGGTTGATGGCTATTTGAATAATAAGAATGGAGAGCGTGACCCATTTCGTGAGCTAAGGTAAAAGTGCTGTTTAGGGTATCTTGATGATTTAACAAAATGTAGGGGTGTCTATCGTAGGTTCCCCAAGAATAAGCTCCACTACGCTTGCCTTTATTTTCATAAACATCAATCCAACGTTCGCTAAATCCCTTGTGCACAAGTTCTAGATAATCATCACCTAGTGGCTTCAAACTGTCTAAAACAATTTTTTTTCCGTCTTCATAAGTAATCGTTTGATCCATATCATTGACCAATGGTGTATATAAATCGTACATATGTAAGTCAGATAGATTCAGCATTTTTTTGCGTAAGCGAACATATCGATGCAGAAGAGGAAGGTGATTATGTACGGTTTGAATCAGATTATCATAAACTGAAACGTCAATGTTCTTACCGCTCAATGAAGCTTCGCAGGAAGTGCTGTACTTACGTGCGCGCATTTCAAAAACATCCTTTTTTAAACTCGAAAGATAAATGCTTGTTAATGTGTTTGTATGATCCTTCATTTTCTGATGAAGACTTTCAAATGCATTTTTTCGTAAGGTGCGATCTTTGCTTTTGATGTAACGCTGATAGGAACCTAAAGATAGGGGCAGTTTGTTACCGTCTTCATCTTGAATCTCCGGCAAAACAAGATCAGCGTTCATAAACATAGAAAAAATCTCGCCTGGTGATCCGGTAAAGTCTCCGGCAAGTGCTAATAACTCTTCATGTTCTCTCGGCAAGATGTGTTTTTTTTGTCGGAAAAGATTGTCAAAAAAGTGGGCATATTTTGATAGAGGTTCATATGATGCCATATATTCTCGGATTACAGAAATATCTGCAGTCATTAATTCGGGTTCAAAAAATGCTAGTTGGGAGTTAACATTGACGTCTAATCCATTTACTTTTTGAACAGCTTCTTGTGAAACGTTATCTCCGGTATCTTCGTGAAGTTTCATGTTTGAATAAACATAAATACGATGAAATAAAATAAATAGATCAGAACGTAATTCTAATGCGTCGTAAAGCGTTTTTGCAGAGAGGGTCAGTTGACCCTTGTAAGCGCTGACATCTTTAAGAAGCTCTTGAATTTGCGAATAGACTTGATTCCATTCGTCCTTAGATGTAATCATATGCGTTAGGTCCCATGTGTAATTAGGATGAATTTCACTTCGTTTTGTATATGCGATTTTACTCATAATACCTCCTTATTCGAAAAAAATATGTTTTAAGTATATCATATTTATGATATTTTAGTGAAATGGATAATATATATATGACAGAGTCATTTACAATATGTTATAATAAGAATGACAATGACCACAAAATGATTTTGAGAGGTAAACAAATGAAAATTTTATTTGTATCGTCAGAGACTGTACCTTATGCTGCTTCAGGTGGCTTAGCAGATGTAGCGGAGGCGCTACCAATAGCGTTGAAAGAAGAAGGTGTGGACATTATACGTGTCATGCCTAAATATAGAGGGATTGAGGACAATTATGAGTTAAAACGAGAGTTTAGCTTTATTGTTGAGACCGGAGGACAGGCAAAAGTAGCCGATGTTTATACATTAGATTACGATGGCGTTTTAACGTATTTCATTGGCAATACAGATTATTTTGAACGCGATGGGCTCTATGGATATACCGATGATGATGAACGCTTTGGATTTTTTTGCAAAGCGACGCTTGAGATGTTGATTTTTTTAAATTTGCAACCAGATGTTATTCATTTAAATGATTGGCAATCAGCCCTTATCGCTCTATTTATGAAGAAGGAATATGTGCATTTAGACTTTTATCATAATATTCGCTTAATGTTCACCATTCATAATCTTCAGTATCAAGGCGTTTTTGATAAGAGTGTTTTAGATGACCTGAATTTGCCGACCAAATACTTTAACATGGATGCGATTGAGTATCATGGTAAGGTTTGTTATATGAAAGCCGGCATCGTCTATGCTGACTTAGTGACCACAGTAAGTAAAACGTATGCGAAGGAAATTCAGACCCCTTGGTATGGCTATGGACTTGACGGTCTGTTAAGAAAATATTCCGACAAAATTTATGGAATCGTTAATGGAATATATTATGATAAGTATGATCCGGCGACAGATCAAGCACTAGAACATAATTTTTCAGTTGAAAACTTTATACAAATGAAGCCAAAGCAAAAAGCAAGTTTTCAAAGAGAATTAGGATTGCCGGAACGGGATGTTCCCTTGTTGGGAGTTGTCACCCGTTTGGCCGAACAAAAAGGTGTTGACTTAATCATTCAAGCCATGGAACGCTTATTGAATCAAGATGTGCAGTTTGTCATATTGGGATCAGGTGATTATTTTTATGAAAGTCGGCTTAAGAAGTTGGAGAGTGAGTATCCGGATAAAGTTAGTGCGAATATTTTGTTTAATCAAAATTTAGCTCGACGAATATACGGTTCTGTTGATATATTTTTAATGCCATCTTTGTTTGAGCCATGTGGATTATCTCAATTATATAGCTTAAGATATGGGACTATTCCAATTGTGCGACGCACTGGTGGACTGGGAGATACAATAGTTGACCATAAAGAAAGTCCGGAAGAAAGTACTGGATTTTTGTTTAAGAATTATAACAGTGATGAATTTGTTCAATCGATACAAAGAGCCTTGGAACTCTATCAGCAAAAGGATGATTGGAATGCATTGATTAGGAGAGGGATGACGACAAGGTTCTCTTGGAGCAAAGCGGCGAGAGAATATATTGAACAATATGAACGAATCATGGAATAATTATTCATTGAAGTGGTGATTCATCAGGTCGTTTTTTGAGAATCATCACTTTTTTTACGAAAAAACAAAAGTTGGTGAACGATGAAGAATAAGAGTGTTTATGTGTTTGGAATTTTGGTTTTTATTGCGATAACCAGTTTGATATATACATTTGTTATAAGACCTCAGTATTATCGTTTTAATGGTGGCGAAGTTTATCTTCAGACAGTGGATACACAAATATTTGAGGAGACATATATACAAATGGCAGTTATCGAAGATGCTGTTTTTTTGTGTAGTAAAAACGGACTCATTAAAAAAGACTTGAATAATAAGAATGTATGGAGTAAAAGCTTTTATTTGGAAACGCCTTACATGGTCCATTCAGGTAAGTATATTGCTGTTGCTGACATTATGAAAAAGTCTGTATATGTATTTGATGAAAAAGGTTTTTTATTTGAAGTTAAAGAAGATTGGCCGATTATAGATATTAATATTAACAGTGAAGGTTTTTTAACGACAGTTATGGAAGGAAAAGCGCAACATTTCATTAACTATTATAATGATCAAGGGGAGGTTGTTATTGGTAGAGGAACTCGCTTTATTGAAGATGGATATCCGATTGCAGTGGGTACATCCGATGATTTAAATAGAATGGTAGCATCCTATTTAGGCATAGGCAATAATCGACTTCAAACGCAAATTGCCTTTTTTAACTTTGAAGAAAAATATGACCAAATGGATGAAAAAATTGTTGGAGGATTCACCTATGAAAACACCTTACCTGTTGATGTTTTTTGGATCAATAATCGGACGGTAATATCGGTTCTAGATGAATATATTCATATTTTTGATGCGGAGGGAAAACCGACTCAGCTTGTGGAGATTCCCTTGGAAGCGGAAATTGTTGATGTAGAAGCAACCGCCAATGAACTTATTGTTTTGTTTGGTGATGCCAAGCAATATAGTGAAAGTGATTATGCCAATAGTGTTGGTGTATTTGATTTTCACGGAAAATTAATTATTAAACATCGATTTGATGAAGCAATTGAAGGGATTTCCAGTAATCAGGATAATTACTTTATTATTACACAATCAAAAATTATTAAATTCGACCGAAAGAACAGAATATGGTTTTCATCAACATATTCGGATTTCCATAAGTTCTATGAGGTGAATAAGTCGACATACATAGCGCAAAGTGACTATGGATATAAGATATTAAAAATTATAGAAAGGTGAGTTTTATGAATACGCTAGATTTTATTATTATTATTATTATTTTAGGCGCTATATTATATGGTTTTAGTAAAGGGTTCATAAAAACGTTATATAGTATGTTATCTCTAATTATTGCTTTTGGAGTAACGTACTATTTATATCCAATTATGACAAAGTTTGTTATAACACAAACCACAATTCATGAGAACCTTTCGTTGAAAATAGCGGAATCCTTTAATTTTAGTGAAATTTTTATGGGGTTAGTGGGTAAGGAAGAACAGTACCAAGCCATCAATCTTTTGAATGTTCCGAATGTGCTTAAGATGTTGCTCAAGGAAAATAATAATACAGAAGGATTTAATCGAGTTGGCGCAACATCGTTTGACCAATATGTCAGTGGTATGTTGGCAAACATCGTTTTGAATATTTTGATTTTCATTGCGCTATTTATCATTGTTATTATTTTAATGGCTGTCATCATCAATATATTAGATCTAATTGCAAAATTGCCTTTCTTAAATATGACAAACAAATTAGCAGGTAGTATATTAGGCGTTGGTTTAGGTAGCATTATCGTTATTTTATTTATAGGTATTATTTCATTGCTGATTACCGTGACAAATAATCAAGAACTTGTCCGCCTTGTCGATGAGTCGGTTATTGCGGGATATATATATGAAAACAATCCGATTATTCATTACCTTGATCAAGCAAGTATTTTTATGCTTTGGGCATTTAAACAGTTTTCATAAAAAATAAAAAATAAAAAAATGAAAATAGTATTGACACAGATAAATAGCGATGCTATAATACACTTCGCTGGTCAAGTGAGGACCATAATACCATATGGACTAAACGGAAAAAGCGAAAAGAAAATAAAAAAGCTGTTGACATTGACGAAGAGATATGATATTATAATCTTCGCTGACAAAAACAGCGAAACACAGAAAAATACAATGAACTTTTGATAATTGAATAGTGAAGTAAACCAAGTTATACCTAAAAAATTCTTGAGAGATCAAGTAAAG
>Ga0334892_1000748_pt1 | contig 34991 bp, 30 predicted proteins | sample GraSluR3_MG_4_FD_207213 | JGI IMG/M metagenome (GOLD analysis project Ga0334892, IMG submission 207213) | Sludge microbial communities from methane-producing bioreactor in Wageningen University, Netherlands - Granular Sludge_15_04-R3 | ecosystem: Engineered > Bioreactor > Anaerobic >...
GCGGAGCTGTAGCCGTTCTGTGTCCAGCAGCATCAAGATGAACCTCCCACAGCGAGAGCGGGCAGCAAGCCGAAGTCGCCCATGGCCCGTGACACGGACCACCGCCATTGTATAGCATGCGGTTGATGTCGCCACCCACATGCCGGGCCGGCTTCCCGCCCCATATCACGATGCCATGTAGGGCGGCTAGCCGAGCCGCCCATCTGCGCTACACTGGTCGCCGAGGTGCCCATCAAGATGACCACAGGCTGGAGCTGTCCCCAGTGCGGGGACCTTCTCCCCGGCGATGTCGTGCCCTATCGCGAGGGGGTGTTCAACGCTGCCTCGCGCCGCTTCGACCCGCGGTGCAGGTCGTGCAAGCGCCACGCTACGTTTGACCCGGCCCGCTGCGACACAAGCCCCACGGCACCGGTCCTCGTGATCAGCGGCTCGTGTGCCGGCGGGAAGACAACGGTTTCCTATCTCCTCTCGGAGCATCACGGCTTCGTTCAAATCGACGGCGACTGGGTGCTCGAAAGCCGCAAGGCAGAAGCGCAGCATCGCGTCGACACCGACGAGATCCATCCCTACCTTCTCACCATGGCCGAGGGCTTCGCCAGGCTGGGCAGGCCCGTCGCCTTGGCGCACATTGTGCCGCCGAGCCTCATTCCTCACTACCAGGCCTGGCTGACGGAACGCCGCATCGCCCATCGCATCGTTATCCTGATGCCCCAGACCCCGGTCCTGTTAGCGCGCAACGCGACCCGCGTCTGCTGGCCCAAGACCACCCCGGAGTACTGGGTGCTCAAGTTCCACCAGGACTACCTCGATGCGCCCGCCGCCGTCCGAGACCTGTTCTACGATAACTCCGCCGAAACGCCCGACCAGACGGCAGCGGCGCTTGCGCGATCCGTGATGGATAACGCGTAAGGGCCTGATCCACCAGCACGTTCCCGGATCACCTCCGTAGCGTGAAGCTGCGCCCGAACGGGCTTCCGATTCCCTTTGGACACCCCTTTGATGCTTTTTTGATACTTCTTTGATAGTCACATGCTACGATCGAGGTGTGTCGGATCGAGAGCAGATGGCGGTGCGTGTCACCGGATCCGACAAGGAAGGAGGTGATTCAGATCGTCCACCGTTATGAGCTCCGGGGCGGGATATCCCGATGTCAGATGGCGACCATCCGGACGTGTTCTGAGTGTGATGTAAAGAGAGGAGATACGACATGAAGAAGCGACTGTTGGCCTTGGTCCTAGTGACGATGCTGCTCGCGGTAGCGGCCGGTACCGCCCTTGCAGGAGGGGCTCGTGACGCCCCTTTCATCAAGTTTCTTCAGCAAGGCCCTCTTGTGCCCGGCCCATACTACTGCGAGGGCACCTATATGACAACCGCAAATGGCATCGTGCACGGCTGGCGAAACAACCCCGAGTGTGTACCCTACAAGCCGGTCATCAACGAGTACGCAGTGCACATGGTCTTCAAGCCCATGTCCAAGTTTGCTGAGGCAGACTGCGACGACGAGGGCTTCATCATCGAGGTGTCGGATTGGACGCTGAACGAGATGTACGTGGACCTCCCGGATGACGATGCTGATCTGCGTGACGTCTTCGGAGAGGATGGCGAGCGGTATTACTGGGTCTGCTTCTATCACTGGGATACCGACTAACCCTACGTCAACCGCGAGGGCATGGACAGACCGGAGGCTGGCGCGGTCGGGCCGACCTCCGGTCACTAATCCCTACTTCAGCACAACGTTCGCGGCGCAGAACCCTTCGCGAGGCCCGGATACCTTGCGAAGGCTGCCTGGGCCTTCGCAAGGGTGGGTGACCGGAGATACGCCGCGGGCGAGGACGTCGCCGTCCCCACCCTTCGCAAGGTCCGGGCAACCTTGCGAAGGGACTGCCGCCCCTCCGGATCACCCGTCACGCGTCACGCGTCACGCATACATCCCCTCCATCCCATGCGCCTCGATCAGCGCGTCGCAGAGCTCGCGGATCTGATCCAGCGTCAGCTCCGAGCTCGTGTGTGGATCGAGCATCGCCGCGTGGTAGACCGTGTCCCGCTTGCCCGTGAAGGCCGCCTCGATCGTCAGCAGCTGCACGTTGATGTTGGTGCGGTTGAGCGCCGCCAGCTGCTCGGGCAGGTCGCCGACGTAGGTGCCCTGCACCCCGTTGCGGTCGACCAGACAGGCCACCTCCACCACCGCCTTCGAGGGCAGATTGGTGATCAGCCCGGTGTTCATCACGTTGCCGCCGATGCGGAAGGGCACGTCGGTCTCCATCGCCTCCATGATGTACGACCCGTACTCGTGCGTGCGGCTGTGCGTGAGATCCGGGTTCGCCACCAACTCCTTGCTGCGCTCCTGCCAATCGGCGATCTGGCGAATGCAGCGCCGCGGATACTCATCGATCGGGATGTTGAACTGCTCGACCAGCTCCGGGGCCAGTCGCTTGATCCAGTAGGGCATATACTCTGCGCTGTGCTCCGACGACTCGGTGACGTAGTAGCCGAAGATGTCCATCATCGCGAAGCGGACCATGTCCCAATGCTTCTCGCCGGTGCCGTTCAAGGCAGCCTCGTTGAGCATCTTGGCGCGCCGCTTGATCTCCGGATAGAGGTCCTTCCCCCCGTCAGTGATCTCCAGCAGCCAACCCTGATGGTTGATCCCGGCGATCTTCCACTGCAGCGCCTCGACCTCCTCGAGCATGCCCAAGTGCCCGAGCAAGTGATGAGCACACGCCTGCACCGAGTGACAGAGGCCCACCGTCTTGATCCCCGACCCGCGCAGCATCGCCCCTGTGATCATCGCCATCGGGTTGACGTAGTTGAGGAACCAGGCATTGGGGCAGACCTCCTCCATATCCCGTGCGAAGTCGAGGCAGACCGGGATCGTGCGCAGCCCCCGGAAGATGCCGCCGATGCCCAGCGTGTCGCCGATCGTCTGCTCCAGCCCGAAGCGCTTGGGCACCTCGAAGTCGATCACGGTGGCGGGCTCGTAGCCGCCCACTTGGATCGCGTTAACGACGTAATCGGCGCCTTTCAGCGCCGCCTTACGCTCCGGGATGCCCAGGTGCGTCGTGATCGTCGCGCGGTCGTCGTTGATGTTGCGATTGAGCACGTCGAGCATCAGCTTCGACTCGCGCAGCCGGTCGCCGTCGATGTCATAGAGCGCAATGTGCGCATCGCGCAGCGGTTCGCTGAGCATACTGTCGCCCAGCACATTCTTGGCAAAAACGGTGCTTCCTGCACCCATAAAGGTGATCTTAACCATGGTTCCTCCAACGTAGCATGATGTTGTACGTGACTTCACCTAGCGTACTCCACATGGTCCGAGCCGCAACCGCCGCAGCATCAGATGGAGACGTTCACACCTTCCGGCCCATATCTGACGCCAGGTCAAGCGCCGCGAGCACGGGATGTGCCAACTGCACCTGGACCTCGCGCCACGCCTCACGCGCACCCTCCGGTTCCAGATCCGGCACGAAGCCGAAGTCAAGGTAGACCTTGATCGCAGCGAGACGGTTGGTCTGCGTGCCCAAGAAGGCCCGCTGGTGCCACTGCGCCATCGCATTGAGCGCATGCGTCATCATCGCCTTGCCGAGGCCACGTCCCCAAGCCTCACGCCGGACCGCCACCCAATGGATCTGCCCATAGTCCTCGCCCCTGAACCGTCGATTGTACCAGGCGGTGATTGTGGCGACGGCGATGCCCCGCCGATCCTCGATGATGAAGCCGCGCCATCCCAGCGCAGCCGCGTCATCACCGAACTCGCTCTGGAAGAGCTCGGGCTGAATCGGACCATACTCCTCGGCATCACGCCAGATGTCGGCCCACAGCCCCCCGTCATCGGAGCGCATCGTCCGGGCACGAAAGCCCTCGGGGAAGGGGATCTGCGGGATGTCGTCCATATGCGGACGGAGCATCGTGACCCCCCAGCCTGACGCCTCCGCCTTCAGCGGACGGCGCGGCGATTCGACGATCCCCAGTCGGGTTCGGAAGAGCTGTCGCGCCCTATGGAAAGCCGGCTTACGCCGCCGATCGCGCGTCAGAACCCCAAAGGGGCTGATCGCCAGATGTCCACAGAAGGCGAACGTGGCAGGGGGCCACGCGTGGTCGGCCCAACACCAGATCGTGGCCCCGCAGACGTAGGGCGCGTCCATGCCGGCGAACTCGGCTTCAAGGACATCGGCCTGCAGCTCGCCGCCGAAGGCGCTGTCGCTGACGCCGTGAAACGACGGGTGGCCGAACTCCGTCACGAGGATTGGCTTATCCGGGTACAGCGTGTGCAGGACCCGCAACTCCTCCCGCCAGTAAGCCGTCGACTGCGCCAGGTCATAGGTTTCGTCGGGATGAACGTCGGCGGCAAGCGGCCCCATACTTGGGTAGCTGTTGACGCAGACGACGTCATCGGCCTCGAAGGCCGGATGCTCGCGCCAGTGATCGCTGACGTGCACCGCGAGGCGCGTCGGATCGAGCGTCCGGGCCAGCTCGACGAGCGTCGCGTTGCCCGCTGCTACCTCGGGACGTTCCTCGTGGGTCTCGTTGCTCACCGACCAGAAGATGACGGACGGGTGGTTGCGGTCGCGCCGGATCAGGGCCGTGAGCTGCCGCTCAGCGGCCTCCAACTTCGCCGCCGAGGCGACCTCCCCCTCCTCCAGACCGTTCCACCAGTAGAGCGGAATCTCATCCATCACCAGCAGTCCCAGCTCATCGCAGAGCTCCAGTTCACCCGGATGATGGGGATAGTGACAGAGTCGCACGAAGTTCGCGCCTGCATCCTTCATCGCCTCAAGATCGCGGCGCGCCGTCGCTAAGTCCGTACACATGTGGCGCTCCGGGGCGTCCTCATGGCGGTTGAACCCCGTGAGGAAGACCGGTTCTCCGTTCAGAAGAAGTCGACCCTCACCTACCTCGACCGTGCGAAAACCCACCCTCAGCGTGCGCGTGTCGACCACCTCGTCACGGACCACCAACGCGATCTCGGCCGTCACCAGAGCCGGATCCCCCGGCGACCACACCCGAATCCCCGGCACCTCGCCTTCAAGGGCGAACGCGACGCGTTCGCCCACCGCCACCAGCTGCCGGTCACTCTCCAGTCGGGCCAACACCTCGCTGCCGTCATCGCTCACGACCACGCGCAGCTGTGCTTGGACGCCACGTTCTCGATCGTTGGTAACCGTGGCTGAGAGGGTCAGCATGCCGCCTTGGGCACCCGGCACAGCCGTCGTTCGGACCTCATCCAGGTAGCATGGATCGGTGGCCTCGAGCGTCACCTCGCGCAGGAGCCCTCCATAGTTGCGCCATCCGCGCTGCCTGCCCGGCACCTCGCCAAGTCGACGTTCGTTGTCGACGCGGACAACGATCAACGATTCAGCACCATACGCGAGCGCGTCCTGCACCTCGAAGCTGAAGGGCAGGAAAGGCTCTCCATAGGCCCCCACCTCGACGCCGTTGACCCACACCGTAGCATGCGCGTTCATGCCCCCACACCGCAGCACGACGCGCCGCCCGCGCCACGCCGTGGGGACGGTCACCCAGCGCCGGTACCACCCGGCCCCTTCGTAAGTATCCAGTGCCGGATGGCACGACTCGAAGTCCGCCGGGACGCGCACTTCCCGCCACAGCCGGTGATCGTACGCCGGTGTCTCATATCCACGCGCCTCACCCGTTCCCGCCGGGTCGGGCTGAAACCGCCATAGATCGCTCAGATCAATATGCATCGTTACACGCTCCATAGGTATCGGTCCTCACACTGCGCACGCTACACCCCTCCGCCGGCAGCACGCTCTCCCATCATAGACAGTCCACGACCGCTGACAAGGCCACGCTGATAGGCAATCGCCCCGACGCATCCCCAGCCTTGTCTCGGCGAAACGATAGGGTAAAATGATTCGCAAATGTGAATACTTAGCGTGGGAACCCTGAGGGGAAGCGGAGGTGCGTATGTCGGACAGGCTGAAGGTCCTTTTTCTATGTACCGGGAACTCCTGCCGGAGCCAAATGGCTGAGGGGTGGACGCGCCACCTCAAGGGCGACGCCATTGACGTCTGGTCCGCCGGCATCGAGACGAAGCGTGTCGACCCCCGAGCTATCCGGGCGATGGCCGAGGTGGGTGTCGATATCACCGACCACACCAGCAAGAACGTGCGCGACCTGATGCACATCCCCTTCGACTATGTGGTGACCGTGTGCGGTCACGCACACGAGCACTGCCCGGTGTTCCCCGGCAAGGCCAAGGTCGTGCATCACGGCTTCGACGACCCTCCCAAGTTGGCCGAGGACGCGCCGACCGAGGAGGTGGCGATGGCCCACTACCGCCGCGTGCGCGACGAAATCCGCGCCTATGTGGAGACGCTGCCCGACGCCCTGCTCGCCACCGACCCGTTCAACTTCTCGCTGGAGGAAGTGAGCGACTCGTGACCGACTTTCTAGAACAGATGACGGAACTGGATATCACGGTTGAGCCCTCGGAATTGGCGCCCCTCTTCAAGGCGCTGGCCCACCCCAAGCGCTTGGCGATCCTCGAAGCCTTGCGCGACGGTGAGCGCTGCGTCTGCGAGCTGGAACAAGAGCTCAAGCTCCGCCAAGCCTACGTCTCCCAGCAACTCACCGTGTTGCGCGAGGCCGGGTTGGTCTGCTACCGCAAAGACGGTTGGAACGTCTTCTATCGCATTGCCCGACCCGAGGTCTACACGCTCCTGGAGCTGGCAACCGCCATCCATGGGCAGCTGGGATCCTGCGCACTGACCGATCCCGACCGTGAGCCGGCAGTCTGCTGTGATCGCGAGGACGCCGCCTAGAGGCAGCGCCCTTCAGATGGACTCACCCGACGACGCAGCCACCCGCCAGGTCCATGTCCCCGTCTGCGGCGGTGACACCGCGACGAAGCAGACGCGATGGAGGTGGTCGCCCCACACGCCTCCGAGCCGCGCGTCATCGATGTCGATCCGCTCCACGGTGACCTGAAAGATGCCCAACGCATAGGTCAGGACGGCTGCACCGCTCGTCCGGTTGGCCTGCGGACCGAAAGCTGTCGATCTGAACGTCACCGAACCTGACGCCAGGTCAACATCACAGGGGGTGAGAAGCCCCAACATCACGGATGAGGGCGTGGCTCGCAGCTCGAAGGCATCCTCAATCACCAGCTCCTCTCCCCTCACGAGCGTCACGGTACGCTGCCACCGCTCCATGCCTGCTTCGGTCGGGTAGGCGCCCGCCAGATCGAGCGATAGCCGTGCCCGGTGGTCATCTGCGACATAGCTCACATCCCGCGCGGCATGCGCCCGACCCGGTGACTGCTGCACGTCCTCCCCGAAGGTCGGCAACAGCGTGTGATACGCCGACTGCATCGTCCAGATCTCGTAACGTTGCGGGCTGAAGGTCTGACGTCGGTAGGTCTCCACCCCGGCATCCACGATCACCGGCTTACCGTCGACGTAGACGATCACGTTCCCCACGTCGTTGTGGTTATGGCTCTCGGCGTTGTGTCCCGCCTTGGCGGCGACGAAGAGCCCCTCGGCCGACCCGTCCGCCTCGCGTGCCACCATCACCTGGATACCATCGAACCACACATCGCGCGGCAGGGGCTGGGCCGGCGCCACGCCCAAGGGATCGGGGATGTCGAACAGAGCCGGCAAAATGCGACCCAGGCTTCCCTCAGCGAGCCCACGATCGTCCGCGTGGCCCATCAGCCACGCCCCGAACGCCGTCATCTCCGGGTCGCCCACTGCCCTTCCATAGCGCGTGACCAGCGACCCCGAGGGGTAAGTCACCGCCGAGGCATCGGCGAAGTTCACATAGGTATCCTCGTGGATGTGAGCGCGATAGATGAAAGCCCCCATGTTGCGGATCTTGGGCTGGTCATAGATATCGATCCCGCCATCGGTCGCGCTGTGGAGCAGGTCCAGACAGTCAAAGAGCGAGGCAGCCGCCCGCCCCCAATAGCCCGGCCCCTCATCACAGCCGCCCGACTCCGCATAGGTGCCCACGAAGATATCAAGGCTGCGCATGATCTTGGCCAACGCCGCTGCGCGCCGCGCCTCATCCTCCTCCAGCAGCAGCGCCGCGGTCAGCCAGTTGGAGTTCACCCACGGGTTCCAGTTGTTCACCCCGTGGCTCCCCGGATCAAACCCCATCCACCAGAAGTCGTCGCGTGCCAGGCAAGGATCCAACACACGTCGCTGGGCCTCCACGATCACCCGGCGCCGCACCAGGGGCGACACCGTATCCGGCCGCTCACCCAGCAGATAGAGCGTCCAGGCAAGCTGCGCCACGGTCTCCGCCGCGAAGAGATCCACCGTCGGCTCCTCCACATCGGGCAGATCGACACCGGCTCGCTGGATGTTGACGTGAGCGGGATACCCCCAATAGGTCTCCTCGCACGTCGCCCAAATGCCGTTGACGATGTCATCCAGGAACCGCCCCTGCCCCTCGATCGCCTCGGCGAGCACCAGGTCGCGCAGCGCGAGACGCCGCTCGTGGTTGACCTGCTCGTAGCGACTGCGGTTGCCCACACGCTGGAACTCGAGGAAGAGGGTCGCCGGCATCGTCGGCCACCCGTAGCCCAGCGCCGCCTCACCGCGGGTCAGGTAGTGCCGACGGACGCTCGCCGGCAGCGCCGCCCACGCTCCCCGGTCATCGGCGGTCGGATACGGACGCCAGTCCTGCCGGGGGATCAGCATCGTACGGATCGTCTCAAGAGGATATCGTTCACGTAGCATCGGAGGACTCCTTGTCTATGCGCCGGTAGAGCACCGCCCGATGGTGGTGCCCCACGGCTTCAATCAGTCCCATCTCGCGCAGGCAGTAGGCCATCTGTTGTCCGAAGCGCCGCGAGCGCCCTGTGGCACGCGCGACGTCGACCGTCGTGAAGCGTGGCGGAAGGGCGTCGGGGATCAGCGGCGCGAAGTCCCGGGGCGACGAGAGGGATAGGGTGTCCACCACCTCGAGCAGCCGGCGTTCTGCGATCACCCACCCCTTGCGCCGCCAACCGCGGCGCCGGTCGTAGGTGCGCATCTCGTCCTCATGGGTGAAAGCGATCTCTACGGCGAAGGTGTCATGCTTAACGAGCGACGGGAAGCTGACCAGCTCGGAGAAGAGATCCAGCGCCGTGCCGCGCCGCGGTGACCTCCGCCGTGTGCGCTCGGAAATCGGCGCGCCGTTCCCCGGAAGTCGCACGATCCATTTGCAGCTGGGGATGGGATAGACAAGGAGGACACGGTGACGATCAGCCAAAGCGGTCACCTTGGCCTTGATGGAGGCGAAGCTCCTCGTCTGAACCTCGATCAGCAGCTCGTCGCGCACGACATCGGCGATGTACCCGTCAACAGGCACCTCCATCCGTCCCTCGGCACCCGCATACCAAGCCTTGAGCGCCGCGTGGAGGTCACCCTCGTTGTAGGTGTTGATCATCCCACGTTAACCGATCGCCGGTCCACCGGGCAAGGATGTCCGCATCCCCGCCAGGGTTGCCCTCGAGTCATCCGGCGCGTACAGCGAATCGGGGGCAAGGATCATCGCCTGCGCCCTACCCCGGCGCGAGCATGGCACAGTCAACGACACGCTCGTCGTAGACCATCTGCACCGAGGTGCCGGGCTCGAGTACCAGGAAATCCTCATCCCAATCGCCCTCGATCAGCCGCCGGATGAGCACGAGATCACCCGCCATCTTCTCGAAGGTCCAACCGCGGCGCGAGGCCTCAGCCTGCGTCTCAGCCTCAACGTCAGCGCTATCGGCGACGCCCATATCGATGTAGGCGGCACGGTTATAGTGCGCCTGCCACGCCCCCATCACCTCCATCAGGTAGTCGGCGTTGTCCTTGCCGTACTTCGCGACGTACTCGTCATACATCTCCGCGACGTTATCGTAACCCTCGGCTCCCAGCGAGAGCGCCGTGTTGCCCGTGTTGCGCTCGACGTAGTCGCGCACATACCAGTAGGTACCCGGATTCGCCGTGAACTCGTCACGATAGCGATCCCGCCCGCCGAGGAAGAGCGTGATGCAGTCGTGGGCGCGGGGAATGACGAGGGGCACACGCTTTGCCATGAGGCCTGCCGTCGCTCGACCGCAGAGCCCGTAGGCCAGCACGATCGCGTCGTAAGGCCGCTCGGGATCGGCTGCTGCGGCATCAATCGCCGCCTGCAGCCGCTCGTTCAGCTTCGGCGCATCCTGGTGCCACCCCAGCTTGAAGAGCTCCACATCCACGGTATGGGGCGAGCGTGCCGCCGACAGATAAGCGAGGCGCGCCAGCGCCTCGCAAGCCAGACACTTGATATACATAGACGACCTCGGTATCGGATTCCGGCGGCGCGTGCCGCCCTAGTGTATTCGCGAGGTCAGTATATCGGGACCCATCTGGGCGTCAAGCGTCCACCATCGCGAGGCGTACGCATCTGGGCCTCCAGTTGGCTGCCGTCACTAGCATCTGCGATCCGCAGAGCCGCTCCGAGAGCGGCCCGCGCCGAGGACGCGACGATGCTCCGCCGGACGCCGTTGAGACCTGCCGCGATCGGAATGCGACAGCCCTGTCCCCTCCCGAGATGGACAGCGAAAGGGAGACGGCCTGTGAAAGCCGTCCCCCATCGTCCGGCGGAAACCTACTCGGCACCCGCCGTGAACATCACCAGAGTCTGACCCTCACCATCGTACAGCGTCAGTCGGTCGCGTCCGAGCTCATACGTCGCCGCCGCCGACAGCGCCTCCAGATAGGCAGACTCCTGCTCCATCACACCCTCCGGCTCCATACAGGCCATCCGGGTGCTGGCTGCAGGGCCCACGCTGATCTCATCGCCATCAAGCGTGTAGGAGGCTGTGTAGCTGTTGCACCCTGCCGAGCCCCCCACGTTCTCACCGTCGAAGATCGCCGTGATCTCGCTCCCGAGGACCAAACTCGTCACACCGAGCCCGTCGCTGTATCCCGTGAGCTGCCACGACGTGCCCTCAAGGCTCACCGTCTCCGCCGGGCTGAGGACCACGAGGTCCGTCCCCTCGGCATCGGTCAGCACCAGATTATCGCCGTCCAGACGGTACGCCGTCGCGCTGTTCAACGCCGCCATGTAAGCGGACTCCAGCTCCATCACACCCTCCGGCTCGAGACACGCCATCAGCGTCTGGGCCAGCTTGCCGAACGTCAGCTCGGTCCCATCCAGCTCATAGACGCCACCGAAGCCGTTGCAGAACCCGACGCCGCTCACCTGCCCGCCCGAGAAGTCGAGCGTGCCTTGGGCATCGCCCGTCACCGGCTCGCCGCCTAACTCAACCACGTCCCAGCGGGTCCCGTCCAGCTCGATCGCCTCCGAGGGCGCCGGCTGCCCCCCCTCACCCAACGCGCTGCCTGTGGGCAGACAGCCCGTCACCAGCAGCGCCAGACTCAGGATCGCACCCAACACCACAGTATGTCGCTTCAGCCTCACGTCGTTACCACCTTTCGATATCATGTTAGTCACTCCATCCCTATAACGCGGACCGCCGTGGATTTGTTCCGCCGTGGTTTGTGGCACGCATTCCTTTGCAGTATACTGGACATGCAGAAAAACGACCGACTCACCGCGGCCATGCCGCACGCACGACCGAGGCAAGCCATGCCCACACCCCTCACGCCTGAACAGGAAGCGCGCCGGCAGATCGACCGGATGCTGGAGGCTGCCGGCCGGCCTGTTCAGAGCAGCACCGACCAGAGGGCGCAGCATGCTGCGCCCCTACCATTGTACGGTGACCGGAGATAGGACCACCATGCCTTACGATCCTGAACGTCATCACCGGCGATCGATCCGCTTGCGTGGATATGATTACGCGTCAGCCGGGATGTACTTCGTGACCATCTGTGTGCAGAACCGGCTATGCAGGTTGGGCCGGATCGCCGATGGCAGGATGTCGCTTTCGGAACTCGGTGAGATCGCCGATCGTTGCTGGCAAGGAATACCCGATCATTTCCCCAATGCCGCACTGGACGCCCATATCATCATGCCGAACCACGTCCATGGCATCATCGTCATCGGCCAACCATCCGTTGTAGGGGCGCAGCATGCTGCGCCCTCTGGTTCTGCGCCCTCTGGTTCTGCGCCCTCTGGCGCCGCGCCGCGCCTTGTGACACCGGGCTCATTGAGCGCCATCGTCCGGTCGTTCAAGGCAGCCGTGACCCGGGAGATCAACACGACCCACGTTGCGCCCGGCACGTCGTTCTGGCAGCGCAACTACTGGGAACATGTCATCCGAAGCGCAGACGAGCATCGACGTATCTACACCTACATCATCTCAAATCCGGCGCTATGGGTCAAGGACCGGCTGTATCTGCCGGATGAGGAGGTATCTTGACCAGCCAATCCGCCAGCATCGTCCAGCGCCTCTGGGCCTACTGCAACGTCCTTCGCGACGACGACGTCTCCTACGGCGACTACGTCGGACAACTCACCTACCTGTGCTTCCGCAAGATGGACACCGAGCAGGTTGAGGTCTTCGGCAAGCCAGCGTCATTTCGGTCGCCTGCAACTGGGAGAGCCTCCGCCGTCTGGAGGGCACGGCGCTGGAGAACCAGTGCCGCAACCTGCTCTACAGGTTGGGCCAGGTCTCGGGCGGAAATGCAACGTTCACACGTCCTACGGCTGCCCACGGGTATCTTCTACGCCCGGGGCCTCAACGCTAACCTCCTCTTCTTCGACTGCCGCGCCGGCGGCGCCGAGGCGGCAACCGACACCCTGTGGATCCACGACCTCCGCACCAACGAGCACTTCACGCTCAGGCAGAACCCGCTAACCCGCGATGATCTGGACGACTTCGTCGCCTGTTACCAACCCGAGAACCGCCACCAGCGCGCGGCGACCTGGTCCAAGGACAACTCCGACGGGCGCTGGCGAGCCTTCACCTTCGATGAGCTGATGGCCCGTGACAGAGCCAACCTCGACATCTTCTGGATCCGCGACGAATCCTTGGAGGAAACTGCTAACCTCCCCGAGCCCGACGTCCTCGCCGCGCAGATTGTAGAGGATCTGGAGGCGGTATTGGAGCAGTTCCGCGCCATCGCGGATGATCTGGGGGAACCCATATGACATCGCAGTTCGCTTTTCACCCCCTCTCCCATCCACAAAGCACGATGGGAGAGGGTCAAGGCACGCAGGCGTGCCTGGGGTGAGGGCTATGCACGGCGAAGTCCTCGTCGCCATCCTCAACGACCCTGCCGCCCTCGCGATTCTCCGGCAGCAGGGGTGGTACCGAATCCCTGTCTCGACAGCGCCCAAGCGCTGGCCGCCGCGCCTGATTGCCTTCTACCAGACCAGGGTCTTCGGCGACGAGGCCTACGCCGTCCGCTACTACGGTACTGTGCGTGAGATCCGCCAGGTCTCACGCGCCGACCTTTTCCCAGACGAAGCCCCCAACGCAAAGACCGCCAAGCGCTACCATCAGATCTTCGTGGATCACCTGGAGGAGTTGTCGCGTCCAATTGTCAGTCGCCGCTGGCGCCGCATCGTCTTCATCCCAACCACGCTGGAGAAGTTCTGGCTCGCGGAGGAGATCAACGACCTCTTCGACGACAGCCCCTTGGAGAACCGTCTCTGGGCCAGGCTCAGGGCGCTACGGGCCGATGCCGAGCGCCAGTGGCGCGTCCAGGTCGCCCGGCGCCGCTACTATCTTGACTTCGCGCTGTTCTGTCGGTGGGGCCAGATCGATATCGAGACCGATGGCGATACATGGCACGTCGGCGCCCCGCGCGCAGCCAAGGATAACGTACGGGATACGGATCTGCAAGTTAACGGCTGGCAGGTGTTACGATTCACCGGATCTCAGGTGAACGAACAGATGGAGTCCTACTGCGTACCTCAGATCGAGGCTCTGGTCGATCGCCTCGGCGGGTTCGGCCCGGCTGAGGTCTACCCGCCCATCGATACCGACCAGATCATCATGTGCGAGGCACCCGAGCCCTACCAGCTCGACTGACTGTCGGTCTCCCACAGGGCAGCGTGGCTTGACACCCTCCCCCGCGCCCCTATCATCACACCGCAGCACAACGAATCCCACGCATCCCCAATTGGAGGCCCCATGAAGATCACCCAAGTCGAAACGTTCCTCGTCAAACCCCGCTGGATCTTCCTGAAGATCCACACCGACGAAGGCCTCGTCGGCCTCGGCGAGCCCATCCTGGAGGGGCGCGCGCTCACCTGCGCCACCGCCGTGGAGGAGCTGGCCCCCTATCTCATCGGCAAGGACCCCACGGCCGTCGTGCATCACTGGCAGGCGATGTACCGCCACGCCTTCTACCGCGGCGGCCCACTGCTCACCAGCGCCCTCAGCGGCGTCGAGCAGGCCCTCTGGGACCTCACCGGCAAGGCGCTGGGGGTGCCCGTCTACAAGCTCCTCGGCGGCCCCACGCGTGACCGTATCCGCATCTACAAGGGCGGCGCGCGGCCCGATAACATCAAGACTTTCGTCGATCAGGGCTTCACGGCCTTCAAGACGGGGGTCGCGAAGGACCGCCCGGCGCGCATCGTCGAGAGCAAGGACTTCGTGGACAAAGCTGCCGCGCACTTCGCAGCGCTGCGCGAGGCCGCCGGCACTGAGGTCGACATCGCCATTGACTTCCACGGCGCCATCTCACCTCAGACCGCCAAGCTGCTGATCAAGGTGCTGGAGCCCTACCAGCCGATGTTCATCGAGGAGCCGGTGCAGTGCCAGAACGTCGACGTGTTAGCCGATCTCGCCCATAGCACGCACATCCCCATCGCCACGGGCGAGAGGCTCTACACCAAGTGGGGCTTCCGCGAGGTCCTGGAGAAGCGCGCCGCCATGATCCTGCAGCCCGACCTCTGTCACGCCGGCGGCATCTTCGAGACGCGCTTGATCGCGGGCATGGCTGAGGCCTACTACGCCGCCATCGCGCCTCACTGCCCGCTCGGGCCGATCGCCCTGGCAGCTTGCATCCAGCTCGACGCCGCGATCCCCAACTTCCTGGCCCAGGAACACACGACGCTGGGCGAGGGCTACCTCAAGGAGCCCTTCACCTTCAGGGACGGCTATATCGAGCTGCCCACTAAGCCGGGCCTGGGCATCGAGCTTGACGAAGAGGCCTTAGCCGACAAGATCGACCACGACTGGCGCAACCACGAATCCTACGACGCCTTCGACGGCTCTGTCGTGGACTGGTAGTCCCCTACCCCTTGATCCCCGTCAGGGCAATGCCCTCGACGAAAGTGCGCTGAGCGGCCACAAAGACCGCCAGCACCGGCAGCAGCGTCATCACGGCCCCGGCCATCAGCCGGGGCCAGTCGGTGTAGTTGGTCTGCTGCAGATACGAGAGCGCCACGCTGAGCACGAAGCGCTCGGGGCTGTCGGTCATAATCAGCGGCCACATGAAGTCGTTCCACGCCCCCAGAAAGGTGAAGACCGCCAGCGTGGCGAGCGCCGGCTTGCCCAGCGGCAGGATCACGTGGCGGAAGATCCCTAAGGGCGAGCACCCATCGATCACGGCGGCCTCCTCCAGGCTCGTGGGCAGCGTGAGGAAGAACTGCCGCAGCAGGAAGGTGCCGAAGGCGCTCGTGAGCTGAGGCACGATCAGCGCCGCGTAGGTATCACGCCAGCCCAGAAGCCGCATCAGCGCAAAGGTGGGGATCATCGTGACCTGAGAGGGGATCATCATCGTCCCAAGGTAAGCGGCGAAGAGCACGTCCCGTCCGGGAAAGCGCAACCGGGCAAAGGCATACGCCGCCATCGACGAGGTCAGCAGGACCCCCAGCGACCGGGCCAGTGTGACGTAGATCGTGTTGAGATAACTGCGCCCAAAGGGGATGGCCGCAAAGACGGCGGGATAGTTGCCCCACAGCGGCGGCAGCGGCAACGCAAAGGGATCGCTGACCACGGCGGGCAGCGTCCTCAGCGAGGTGCTGAGCATCCACAGGAAGGGCAGGAGCGACAGCGTCGCCGCCGCCGACAGCGCCACCCCACGCAGCGTGCCCACGACGGATCGCCGCTCACTCATAGGTCACCCACGTCCGCTGCAGCCGCAGCTGGATCAGCGTCAGTCCGAAGATCGCCGCGAAGAGCACCCACGCCAACGCGCTGGCATAGCCCATGTGCAGCGCCAGGAAGGCCCGTTCGTAGATATGGTAGACGATGGTGCTGGTGGCGAAGGCGGGCCCGCCACCCGTCAGCATGTAAACCTGCCCGAACACCTGGAAGCCGGAGATCACCGCCATCACGACCACGAAGAAGGTGGTCGGCGAGAGGAGCGGCAGCGTGATGTAGCGGAATCGGCGCCAACCCGTAGCCCCATCGACGGCGGCCGCGTCATAAAGATGCTGGGGGATCGATTGCAGGCCCGCCAGGTAGACGACCATGCTGTACCCCATACTCTGCCAGACGCTCATCAGGATCACCGCCGGCATCGCCCACTCGGTCGTCGTCAGCCAGCCGACCGCCGGCAGGCCTAGGGCGACCAGCACGGTGTTAATCGCGCCGAAGGGGGAGTAGATCCACCGCCAAACCATCGCCACGGCGACGGTCGAGGAGACCACGGGGAGGAAGAAAGCTGTTCTGAAGAGGGTGCGACCCTTAAAGGGTGCGTTGAGCGCCAGGGCGAGGGCCAGCGAGACCACCACCAACAGCGGCACCACGCCACCACTATAGGCAACGGTGTTCACCGCCACACGGGCGAAGATGGCGTCGCGCAGGATCTCGCGGTAGTTGTCCAGCCCCACGAAGCGGGGGCTGCCGATCAGGTCCCACGACGTGAAGCTGAGCACCAACGAGGCCAGCGTCGGTCCCACGGTGAAGATCAGGAACCCGAGCAGACTCGGCGCCAGGAAAAAGAGCGCCCACAAAGCCTCTCGCCGCTTCTTCATCCTCCTGGCCCCCGCGACACGTCCTCAGCCGTGATCAGCCGACAAGCAGTGACCAGCAACCGCAGTGCTGGAGATGGGGCCTCCGCCCTCCGATCGCCCGTCACCCGCCGCCTGTCATCCGGCGCCGGCTACTCCGCCCCCAGCATTTCGTTGAACAGCGCATTCATCGACCTCAGCGCCTCGGGCACAGGTTTCAGCCCCATGGCCATCAACGGCTGCTCGTTGCGGAAGACCGCCAGCATATCGAGCATCTGCGGCGCCGAGAAGATGGGCTGCGAGTAGGGCACCGATGCAAGGAAGGCGGGACGCACCTCGAACTCATCCGATTCGGCGAGGGCCTGCAAGGCAGGCAATGCTCCGCCCGCACCGACAATGACCCGTACAGCCTCGGGGCCCGAGAGGTACCGGATCAACGCCCACGCAGCCTCAGGATGATCGGTCGACGCCGACATCGCATAGCCGTTCTCGGCCATCGGCGTCGCGCGCGCCTTCCCCCGGGCCAGCATCGCCACATCCCACCGGAAGTCCGTGATCTGGGCGAAGGGCACCTGCGCGCCCACATTGTCATAGATCATGGCCACACGACCCGCCATGAACATCTCGCGCACCGGTGTCTGCTGCAGTTCGGCGACGTTGGGGGCCACCTTGTGCGTCAGTGAGAGATCATAGTAGAACTGCACCGCCTCCACTACCGCCGGGTCGGTCAGCGTGGCCCGGGTGGGCTCACGTTCGTTGTCGAAAATCGTCGCCTCATTCTGCCATATCCACGGCCACATGTTCAGGCCGGTGTCCGACCAACCGTAGCGCACCACGCGCCCACCTGCATCGCGCTCGGTCAGGCGCTGCGCCGCGTCCAACAGCGTGTCCCAGGTCCACGTCTCATCGGGATAGGATACGCCCGCCGCATCGAAAGCATCCAGGTTATAGTAAAGCACATCGACGCTGAAGTCCGCCGGCAGCGCGTAGAGCTCGCCGTTGCGCGTCAGCACCTCCAACGTCCTTGGAATCCAATCATCCAAGTCCAGATCCTCATCACCCTCGATGTAGGGCGTCAACGGCTGGAAGGCCCCCTTGTCCATAAAGGCAGGGAACCACTCATTGCCCAACGAGACCACGTCCGGTGGCGAGCCCGAGGCCAGCAGCGTCTGGAGCTTGGTCAGATAGTCGGTGAAGTTCGCCACGGTGACCCGCTGGACCCTGATCCCCGGATGGTCGGCTTCGAAGCCCCGGATGATCTCGTCCTGGAGCGCGACGTTCTCACTACCTCCCCAGGTCGACCATTGCACGACCACGCCGCCCGGAGGCGCCGCCACCTCCGGCTCACCCGCAGGCGATGCACGGCATCCGATGAGGAGGATGACCAGGAGCAGCGCCCCAACGCTTGTGCTCCCGTGGCGCGCGACGCCTCCATCCGACCGACGGATGGTGCGCACGCCCTGCCACAGAAGCAGCACGCCCATCGCCTGCACCACCACGCAGAGGACCACCGGCAGGATCAGGGAATTCGTCGGCCCCACCTTAATGACGAAGGCAAAGGCCAGAATGGGCAACGCCACGATGTTCTGGATCGGCGCGATCAGGCGCCACCACCAGTCGGGCACCGGCTGTCCCAGCGCCAGCACGAAGAGCGCGTTGATCAGCGCGTGCAGCAAAAAGGGCACACAGGCGACAGCGATCACGCCGCCGACCACGGATAGGACAACGCCGAGGACCTTTTTCATCACAAGCCTCCGTCACACTTCTGCAGATGCCCTACACCTCGGCACGGATGACCAGCTCACCTGCCGTGAACCCGCGCCCGAGGTTGATCTCCAGCGTGCCCGGATATCGGGGATGGACCGCTACCGGTTCGCCATCGAGCGTCGCCTGATAGTCACCGGGCACCAGCGTCGCAATCACCACCGGCGCGTGATGTGCGGATCCATAGTGCTGCAGCCATGCGGACAACCCCGTCTGATCAGGCGACACCTCCAGCGACTCAACCCAGATGTCGAGTCCCGGAGTGAGCCTACCGGGCCGATGGTAGGCCCCAAACCAGCACAGCACCGGCGCCGAGAGACCACCGAAATGGTGCCAACCGGCTCCGCGCCCCGTGCGGATGATGAAGTGCTCGAAGCAGTAGCCGGATCGCGCCACCTCAGACGCCCAGACATCAAGCGCCGTCTTGGCAATCCGATGGGCTTCATCGGCACGCCCCAGGTCGAGCAGCGCCTTCCAAAAGAACCACTGGTGGGCCATCCATACCGCGCCATTCCAGTAGCCATCGTCCCGATAGTAGGGCGCCGACTGGTCGACAGTCGAGAGTCCATAGGGCGTCCACATCCGCTCGGGCGACATCAGCGCGTTCACCAGCCGCGCCTCCTGCTCGGGCGTGCAGATGCCCGAGACCAAGGGCGAGGCACCATCCATGCCCATGTTGAAGTTCACGCCGTCACCGGTACGCAGAATGTCGGTCGCCCGCCCCTCCTCATTGTGGCAAACGTAACCGAAATAGCCCGCCTCATCATCCCATGCGTGGACCTGCAGGGCATACGAGAGCCGATCGATCTCCTGCTCGTACTCCTCGGCGGGCTCACCGAGGACCAGGGCCATCATCCGCAGGATCTTGGCGGTGCGGATCACCTGGGCGGTGCTGATGACAGGCGTTACCGTCTCGGCTAGACCGTAGCGGTGAACGTGGACCTGTGGCGGATAGTCGTCCCAGCCCCCTGAGTTGTAGAAGTAATCCCAGGTACGGATCAAGCCCGAGCGGAGATTGCCCGTAGTCGAACTACCCCACCTGCCGGCGAGGAAGCGATGGTATTGGCGCAGTCGAGGATAGTAGGTGCGCAGTAGGGAGGGCGACTGCGTGCGCTCCCACAGGGCCTGGAAGAGGTAGAACTGGGTGGGCACCGGGCTGCCGTGGTGGATGAACGCGGCATCTTCGGTGCCGGGCTCAGTCGTATACGTGTTGAGGCAATCCAGCGCACGATCCACATCCAACTCGGCCAAACCCAAGCCGATGAAGCCCGAGTCCCAAGTGTACAGGCTGTCCCACCAGCGCCCGGGCGTGTTGTGCCGGATCCACGTACCGCGTGTCCGCACAGGGTAGACAACGTTGGTCAGCAGCGTCGCCGCCATGCGCGTCTGGCTCACGCCGTTCGCTGCACCGGAGGGATTGACCACGTCGGGATCTGCCGCATCGAAGCGAGCAGCGCGTCCGCGTGACGCAGCATGGATCACGTCCCACTCGTCAGCGGCGGGATCGAAGGCCGACAGTCGCGCGTAGACGTGCTTAGGTTCTCCGGCGCAGACGAGCCCGGCGATCCCCCGATGGCTATGCGGCTCGAGGAAGATAGGACGCTGAAAGACGTTCGTATAGTGACCTTCTCCGGGGCCGTGCAGCGTGTGCAGCGTGTGATGATGTGTCGTGAGGCGGAGCGTCGTATCGAGATCGGAGCAGAAGAACTCACGCACCTGGTAGGGAATCTCGGGGCCGGACACCGCCCCCCAGGCCACGCCATAGGTCGGCCCAACCCCATCATAGAGGAGCAAAAGGGTATCGGGCCGAGGTCCCGGCAGACGCTTGGGCACGTAACCCTGCTCCACCGTTTCGAAGCGCACCTCGTCGAGCTGAGACGCAGAGACCAGCGCGAAGCCGTCGATCTCCAGACCCTCCCCAGGCGAAGCGGGCACAAGCGTCACGATCACCTCTCCCGAGAGCGAGCTTTCCACAGGGATCTCGCGTACCGCAATCTGCCCGGTTCCGCGAAGCTTGACATGACGCTCACTCAGTCCGGGCAAGGAGAGCGACACATCGGTTCGATCCGCCAGGCGGTATCGCAGGATCATCATGGGATGGGTCAGCGTCTGCGGCAGACGGGCGCGGTAGATCACGGCATCCCCCTCGCTCGTGCCGAAGCCTTGCCCCAGACCGACGCCGCCGACAAAGCCCGAGACACGGACCTCGCCGCGGATCATGCCGTCGGGGGTCAAGTTGGTACGATGAGCCTCGCGTCCCAGCGAGAGCACAGCGTAGTCCAGCCCTTGAACCCAGACCGCGCCTTCGGGCAAGCTCACGCGTGAGACATGCAGCGGCGCACTCCCCCGCGCCCCCGTGAGGGGCAGGTGGACCGACGCCATCCAATGCAGCACCACCTGCTGCGGATCATCGGTCGTGTTGACGCACTCAGCCCGGACATAGACGCAATCTCGCGCCTCGCCCTCGTCGATCCGGCAATAATCGATGTCGGCATAGACCCCGCCCTGCGGGCTCGTCGGGATCTCGTGACGATGGCGGAAGAAGGAGAGGTCCGGCGCTGCCTCGCGGGGATGGTACCCGGACTCCCACAGCACGTTGGGTACGCAGGCGCCCCGTCGATAGAGCCCCGGAAAGACACTGAGATCAAAGCGTACCCCCGACGTGACGTTGGGGATGTGGCTGATGCCCATGTACTCCTTGGTGTAGGGCCCCCAGGCCGATAGACGCAGATCGTGCGAGCCCTGGAGCTGCTCCACCGCCCCCTCAAGTGGGTCGGACTGGTGATTCGCATCAGCGTTCAAGGTTGCCCCCTTTCGGCACTCGCCCACGGGGAGATCGACACACCGATCTTACCCAGCTGGATGCACTCCAGCCCCGACATCATCATAGATCAAACCATCAAGAATTGCAAGCCCTCGCTAGGTAGTGCGCCCAGTGCCGTAGCGGTCCTGCCCGCGACGCACTCTGATCCAGCAACCCGAAGCCGGCTTCACGGAGCAACGCCGCAAAGGCGTCCGGCTCATAGCGGCTGAAGAAACGCTCGGCGGCCTCACCATAGCTCTCTCGCTCCCAACGCTCGCCGCTGCCGATCTGGATGGAGAAGAAGCCGAGTCCTGCCGGCACCAGGAGGCCGGCGATCGCCACCAATGTCTGGAGCACATCGTTGACGGGTAGATGGATGATCGCGGCGTTGCACCAGACGCCATCGAAGCAGGCCCGCCGAAAAGCCGGATGCCGCATATCGAGCACAACGAGTGGATCGTCGACCTGCAGGCGCGCTTGTGCCAGCATACCGTAGGATAGGTCCGCACCCACGACGCCTGCGCCTCGCGAGGCAAACCACGCCAGGTCGCGCCCATGACCGCAGCCCAGGTCCAGGATTCGCGGATGCTCCGGCAGCCCCTTCAGGAAACGCTCCGTCGCATCCGCTACCATGGGTACCATCTCAGCGTTCGCCACAGCGTAACGGGCCGCAATGCGATCGTAGGTAGCGCGATGCTGCGCGTTCAGGGATGAGCGACGCTCTGTGCCGCGATCCACAGCGCCGGCAGCTGTCGACCGTGATGTGCCCATCGTCGGCTTCCGTTAGGTCTCACGCTCTCGTCGCGTCCCCACCCAGAGCAGCGCGAGCGCGATCAGCGGCATCAGCGCCGCCAGGCGAAAGGTCATCGCGCCTCCCACCTCGTCGAACAGCCGTCCGCCGACCAGGGCCCCGATCGACGAGGAGAGCCCCATCAACACGCCGCCAAAAAGCCCCTGGGCGGTCGCTTGCGTGCCCGGTGGCGCCGTTTTCGCGGCATAGGCAACGCCCGCCGTCCACGCCGCCGAGAACGCCAGCCCGTGGAGAAGCTGAATGGGCAGGATAAACCACGCCGAGGGCGCCAAGGAGAAGGCCAAGCCCTGCACCGTCCCGGCGAGCAACGCCACCGAGAGCAGGCCTCGCGAGCCTAGTCGCCGCAGCAAGAAGGGCGCCAAGGCCCACACGGGTAACTCACCCAGGGTGCTCAACACCAGGGCCAGGCCCATCAGCGACTCGCCGGCTCCCAGCGAGGCCATATAGAGCATTAGGTAGTTGACCTCGACGGCGATGTAGAGCCCACCGATGAGCGTCGCCAGTAGGAAAACCAACCACGATGCATCGGTCAGCAGACTGCGCAGATCACTGCGGTAGGATCGTCTGAGCGCAACGTCGATGACCGGAATCCCCGCCGCCATCAGCCACGCACACGCCATCAGTGTCAGGAAGCCGATGAAGGACCAGGCCAGTCCGTAGCGCTCGATGACCAACCCGATCAACAGACCGCAGAGTCCCCATCCTATCGCGCCCCAGAGCCGCTGCGTACCGTAGCGATCCGTGCGGTCGCCGAGGAGATGGATCACGGCGCTGTCGGCGAGCGGTATGATGGGCGCTCCCATCAGCGCATGGGCGACGACAATGACGATCATCAGAGCGTATGACTGCGTCAAGTAGAGCGCCAGGACCGCCCCCCACGTCCCGATGATGGCCAACAGCCACACCATCTTATGACGCCGCGTCGCATCTGCCAGCGCCCCCCAGAGGGGCGCCCCGACCAACGTGACCAATGGGGCAATGCCGCGCAGCACGCCGATCTGCTGTCCGCTGAAGCCCAAGCGGCTGTAATAAATGGCCAGGAAGGGCGACAGACAGGCACCCGCGCCGTAGTAGAACGCGTAGAAGGCACGCGCATAGCCGAGCGCACGGTGTTCCGGTGACGCCATCGCCTTGACCGTCATCGCTGCCATACTCCGACCTTCATATGAACACGGGGCATGGCGAGAGCCACGAAGCTGATCCCACTAACGCCCACCCGTCAGCCCCCAGATCCCGGCGACGACGAGGAAAAAGCCATAGACCACGCGTAGCCGGCCCAGGATTAGCCCCACCCGCGCCGTGTTCTTGAGCGCCAGAACCTCAACCAGCGGGCGCTCGAAAAAAGCGATCCGCGCCGCGCGCCGCCCTTTGATGATCAAGTATCCCTGGATCGCGATCGTGGCTCCCGCCGCGATCAGAGCCGCCAAAAGAGCTGTTGTCACGAACCCGTTCCCCCTGTCCTTATTGAGATGCTCCCCGGACGCGCCCCGCCTGCCGTGTCACCCGACGGAGGCAGACGGCACCTCGACCTCACGCTGCAGCGTCTCGGGCAACGCAAACCCGAAGATCAACGTCGCCAACAGACCTGAACCCGCCATAGTCAGCGCCGCCATCGGCAGCGTGAGTGCTTCTGCTACAAATCCAACCGCCGCCGGCCCGGCCGTCCCTCCCAGATCGCCGATCAGGCGCCAGACACCCAGGAACTCCGCCCGCGCGCCACGCGGTGCCAGGTCCGAGCCCAGCACCATCATCGCGCCCGACGTGAGCCCATTGCCCAAGCCCACCGCAGCGGCACACGCCAGTAGCCCCACGAAACCTCCCGTCAAGGGGACACAGGCCATGGCCACCGCCTGGATGCTGAAGCTCGGGATGAGCGCGTACTTTCGCCCTAGATTATCCATCAACCAGCCCGCGGGCCAGAACATCACCATCTCCACCGCCGACGCGATGCCCAACAGCAGACCAATCTGCCCCACATCCAGCCCTAACGCTACAGCGGCATAGAGCGGGATGACGACCTCGCGGCCCGAGCGGATCATCTGCACGAAGATCTGACCGATGCTTGCCGGGAACAACAGCTTGGCCTGACCCCGCAACAGAGGCAGGAGCCGACCGGACGGGACGGCGGCTGGATCTCGAACATGATCGAGCTTGCTGCCACGTGGGGCGCCGTCTCTCCGCAGGAACAGCAACACCATCAGGATCGCTGGACTGCCTACCACCCCCGCGACCACGAAGGGTACCCGCATGCCCCAACGCACGGCGACGAGTCCACCGATCGGTGGCCCCAAGAACCTCCCCGCACGAATCAGCCCGCCGAACAGCGCGAGGGCCCGCCCACGACTCGCCACAGACGCGTGTTCGGTGACATAGGCATGACGAGCGACACCGAAGAGCGCCGACCCGAAGCCGGAGAGCAGTCGATAGGCAAAGGCTTCCTGGATGGACCCCGCCCAGAAGTAGGCGATCTCCATCGCTACCATCATCGCCAGCCCGATCACGGTCGCACGCCGCAGCCCGATGCGACGCAACAGCAGTCCACTCGGCAGATCGGTGAGCAGCATGCCCAGGGCTTGCGCGGACATGAAGGCGCCGACCCACGCATAGGAGGCGCCAAACTCCTCGGCGTAGAGCGGCAGAACCGGGCTCAGGATACCGTGCCCCAGAAACGTCACAAACGAGGGTATATAGAAGGGCAGGATCAGGGGATCGCGCAGCAGCGCTTGAACAGCCGGATGGCGTGGTCGGGAATGCTTCATGCGGGCACGCTACACACCACCGGTCAGCGCCGGCACGATGGGCGCCAGCAGCTTCTCCGCGTTACGATGACAGATATTGTGGCGATCCTCATCGGTGATGTCGGCATTCAACAGCACCCCGATCGCGTGGTGGGGATCAAACCACGGGAGGTCGGTCCCAAACAGCATCCGCTCCGACCCTGCCTCGCCCACAAACTTCTCGATCACACCCCGATCGTCGAAGACCGCCGTCAACTCCAGATAGATGTTGGAGAAGTCCCGCGCCAGCTGCACCGCCGCATCCCACGCACCGTGACACGAATGCCCTAATAGCAGCTTCACGTTTGGATAGCGCTCGGCGACCTCGCGTACGACCTCCTCGCCGTCGTAACGACTCCCCCCCCATGTATGGGCCAACACAGGGAGACCGCGGGCCTCAGCCCACGCCCACGCGGGCCGGTAACGGGCATCGGTCAGCGCGATCTGATGGTAGTCGGAGAGGAACTTGAAGCCGATGAAGACATCGGGGAACAGCGCCTCAAAGGCCTCCAGATCGCGCGCCAGCTGCTCGGGATAGTTGGGATTTACGACACAGTAAGCTCGCAGCCGTTCCGGGAAACGCCGCACCGCCTCGACCGAGGGACGGTTCGCCAGGTCCGGTGAGTTGAGCGCGGCGTGGTGCGAGAAGACCAGAAGTCGTACGCCGGCCTCATCCATCGTACCGATCATCTCCGCAGTATCGCCCCGCGGAAAGTAGATCGAGTGATAGGGTCCCATATGACCGTGCATGTCATAGATGGGGCAGGAAACCGCCCGACCGTGCGCCCAGAACTCTCGCCCGAGATCGGATCGCTCGACCATCTCTCCGTTCATAGCTGAGCCTCCTCAATCAGTCGCTCCAGGTTGCCATAGGCAACGGCCACCCTCGCCTCCTTGGGGATCTGAGCGTGCTTGAGCGCCATCATCATCCCACCGAAATAGGACTCGGGAAAGCCGCTGCCGAAAAGCAACCGTCCGCCTCCATAATCACCCACCAACGACTCGATGCCGCCGTCGAGCAGGTACTGCGCCGTGTCCACATGGACGTTCGGATAACGCTCCAGCAAGGGGCGGAACATGCGATCCTCGCCCCAACACCCGTGATCACAGATCACACAGGTCAAGGTCGGGAAAGACGCCAACAGATCGTAGATCGCCTGCCATGCGATTCCGCGTTTGACGGAGAGAAAGAGCGGAATCCGTCGCTCCACGATCTCGATGAGCAGCGATCCCATCGACACCTCGTTGAGCAGGAATCGATGCGAGTCGGGGAAGGCGCGCAGCGCTACAACGTGCGCCGCTTTCATCTGATCAAACCACGCCGCAGGCGGGGGGAACTCGTGTCCCTGATTGGGTAGCACCGTCCAGCAGCCCAGAAGGCGTTCGTGACCCGCGATGGCCTCTGCCAGCATCGCGTTGCCCGTCTGCGGCGCGACGTCGTGTTGTGCGATATGCCAGACCAGGGCCCGATCGACGCCGGCACGATCCATCTCCGCGAGGAGGTGCTCGGCAGTAGCCACAGGTGCGACAGGCCGACGCGCCGGCAGTCCGAAGAATGCATTGCAGTCAAAGAACTCCATAGCTTCCCCCCTTTACTCAGGCAGCGCAAACTGACGTTCGTAGAGCTGATGGTAGAGGCCACCCTCAGCCAGCAGCATCTCGTGGGTGCCGCGCTGCACGATCTCTCCGTCCTGAAGGACCAGGATCAAGTCCGCTGACAGGATCGTACTGAGCCGGTGGGCAATGACCAGGCTGGTTCGATCCCGCATAATGTGCTCCAGAGCTTCCTGAATCAGCGCCTCGCTCTCGGAGTCCAGGTGACTCGTCGCCTCGTCAAGGATCAGCACGCGGGGGTCCTTGAGAATCACGCGTGCCAGCGCGACGCGCTGCTTCTCGCCGCCGGAGAGACGGTAGCCGCGTTCGCCCACGATCGTGTGGTAGCCGTCGGGGAGCGACGCGATGAAGTCGTGGATGTTCGCGGCGCGGCACGCGGCGACCAACTCGGCTTCCGTGGCATCAGGACGTGCATAATGCAGATTGGCACGGATCGTATCGTGAAACAGGTAGGTCTCCTGTGTGACCATGCCGATCGTCTCGGCGAGCGAAACAAGCCGGATGTCGCGCAGATCAACGCCGTCGAGCAGGATCCGTCCCTCGGTTGGGTCATAGAGTCGCGGTAGGAGATAGGTGATCGTCGTCTTCCCGGCGCCGCTGGGCCCGACCAGCGCGACGAGTTGACCGGGCAGAATCTCGAAGCTGATGTCTCTCAGCGCCCACGACGGACCTTGCACCTCCACCGCTTCTTGACCCTCTTCCTCAGAGGACTGGCCTCGTGCCCCATCCTCCAGCGCCTCGCGGTGCAGCTCCTCGCGACGCGCCCCACTCTTGGTGACCTCATCCTGAGCCGCTGCCATGCCGTGCCAGCCGAGTCTGCGGACCGTCCCCAACTGCGGGACATCCCGGTCTCCTTCATACCTGAACCAGACACCATCGAAGCGTACGCGCCCGTGGGGTTCGGTGATCTCGATGGCGTCGACGCGATCGTCGATCTCGATCGGCAGGTCGAGAACCTCGAAGACCCGCTCGAAGCTGACCAGGCTGGTCGCGAACTCCACCTGAGCGTTAGCCAGCGCCGATAGAGGTCGGTAGAGCTGACCGAGATAGCTGCTGAAGGCGATGATCGTGCCGATGGTCAGTGCATCGCGAAGCACATAGTGTCCACCCGCCCAGAAGACGAGCGCCGTTCCCAAAGCCCCCGTCAGCCCCAGTCCGGTGAAGAACAGCCGGGCCACCATCGACCTGCGCACGGCAAGGTCACGCACCTCACCGGCCCGTTCGCTGAACCGCTGGTTCTCATCGGCGGCGCGACCGAATATCTTGACCAAGAGCGCCCCACTGACATTGAGCGTCTCATTCATCAAGGCGTTCATCCTCGCCATGACATCCATATAGTCACGCGTGATCCGGCGCAGGAAGACGGCGACCCGCCGTGCCGGCAACATCAGCAGGGGCAGGATAGCCACCCCGATCAGCGTGAGGCGCAGGTCGAGTGAGATCATCACGGCTAACGTCGTCACCAATGAGATGACATTCGACACGAGGTTGACCAGGGTGCCGGTCACCGCCTGCTGCGCCCCACCCACGTCGTTATTGAGCCGGGACATCAGCTCACCCGTCTTCGTGTGCGTGAAGAAACGCAAGCTCATCGCCTGCAGGTGCCCGTAGAGCGACTCACGGAGGTCGCGGATGATGCCCTCTCCCGCACGGGCGCTGAGATAGGCCTGACCAATCCCGATCAGCCGTCCGACCACCGGCAGACCGATCAAGCCCAAGGCCAGCCGGTTAAGAAGCCTGGGGTCTCGCTCAGGAAGGGCCACATCGACCAGTTCACGGTACAGCAGCGGCGGGACGAGATCAAGGAGTGAAGTCACCGTGATCGCCAAGATCAGCAGGGCCACGGTTCCCCAATAGGGCCGCGCATAGCGCGCGACACGCACGACCAGGGACCAGCTTACCTTAGGACGTCCCGCTTCGTCGTCATAGCGCAGAAGCGAGCCCCACCCACCACGATGCATACCCATTGACTGTCACGCTCCAGGAAAGCCGGTTGTGCTACATCGGGGACTTGAGCCGGCGGTGTGTAGGCCGCCGCCCCTCGAAGACCAATGTACTCTGCATTCTAGCCTGTCCCGCGAACAGCGCAAACCCGTCGGCGCGATTGCATGGGCCTTCCGGGAGGGTTCTGTCCACGCTGATATGCGATCGCCGTGCCCCTCATACAGAGCGGGCGGGCCCGAGGGCTCGCCCGCTCCACCGATCGGCACCAGGTCCGAGACTAGATCTCCAGGTAAGCTTTCCACACCGCCGGGATCTCGCCCGACGCGACCACATACCGGGCACGGGGCGTCTTCGGCTCCCAGAGCAGCTTCATGCTCGCCTCGTGCGGCAGCCGGTTAGCCTTGCGCTGATTACAGCTTGCGCAGGCACAGACGGTATTGCCCCACGTGTTCTTGCCGCCACGGCTGATGGGGAGGATATGATCGACCGTAAAGTCCGACTTGGCCAGGATTCGCCCCCGATAACGTTCACCGGTTTGAACACCGCAGTACGCGCAAGCGTAACCGTCGCGCCGCAGGACGGCCTCGCGACTCCACGTCACGCCACGACGCGGGACGTTGATATAGTAGCGCAGGCGAATCACCGTGGGGATGTGCCACGTACTCGATGCACCACGCATCTCGATGGACTCATGGCACGCGGGTTCTACACGGTCTCGCAACATCAACGAGATCGCACGCTTCAGTGGGATGATGTCAAGTGGTTCGTAGCTTGCATTGAGCAACAGGACACCGGATGTCAAGGCCAACCTCCTCCCTCGTGGGTCTCCCCACCGCCGTGGCCGACAATCCTACCGACTCATCGATATCCGGTCATAGGCCGTGATCTGGGCACACGGCGCCTATTCATTGTACCCCATTTGACGTGAGGGCAAAGCGGGCGCAATCGGTGGTTGGCCCGCCACCTCACCCCGCATCACCTTGGCGGCATAGGCCGCGACCTGCACGTGAAAGGGCTCGACGCGTCCGTCAAGCTCATGCGCCGTGAAAAAGCCTGCATCGGAGACCTCAGCGCTAGGCCGGAACGCGCCCCCGACCAAATCGCAGAGAAAGATCAGGTCAAGTCGGCGCAGCGCCTTGTCCCCGCCGATCACCAACGGATGCAGCGCTCGGATCCGGTAGCCCGACTCCTCGAGGACCTCGCGTTCAACAGCATCGCCGGGGGCCTCACCGGCCTTGAGCCAGCCGCCGGGCAGACCCCAGGGATAGACATTCCGGTACGTGTGACGGAAGAGCAGCACTCGCTCTGCGTCATCCAGCACCACCGCCATAGAGCCCACCAGGAACTTGGGCAACAACAGCCACTCGATCCGCCCCTGCACCCATGCCGGCGTACGACGCCACAGGCGGAGCAAGCGCGGCTTCGCCGCCGACCAGGGTCCCCGCATCATCCACACACCCCTCTATCCACTCAATGGCCGCAGTTGACGATCACTCTGAAGGTGGAGTATACCGCCTTTGCGTCAGACCAACATCCCGGCACGATAGCCCCGGCCGACTTGCTTTGAGCTGCGCGTGCGGTAGACTGTAGCGGTTGCCGGATAGTTAAGGAAGATAACATAGAGAAGATGACACAAGACCCAACACCACGCCGTACCGACGCAGACAAGATTCCAACCACGACCAGACGCACGCCTTGGCTCATCCTTGCGGCGTTGGTCACCGCACTGTTGTGCACGCTCGCCACCCCCCTGATGATCCGCACCGCGCTCCCCGCCCGCCGGGCCGGGCCCACCCAAGCGTGGTCCTCCTCCGCCCCGATGGCCGACCGGGTCGGCGAAGCCGCCGGCGCCCTGTCTGACGCCCCACACTGCAAACACGGCGCGGAGTACGTCGGCGATGCAACGCTACCGGACGGCACCGTTGCCGGCCCGGGGGAGACCTTGCTCAAGGCCTGGCGCATTCGCAACAGCGGGACCTGCCCGTGGACCGAGAGTACCGTGTTGCGCTTCGCCAATGGCACCCGGATGAGCAACGTGTCGGAGCTGGGCGTCCCCTCTGCAGATCCCGGCGCGGTGGTCGAGATCACCCTAACACTCACCGCACCCTCCGAACCGGGCCGGTACCGCGGAGACTGGCAGCTCTGCGCAGACAATGACATCTGCTTCGGGCCGCACCTCTATGCGGAGATCGTGGTCGATGCAGCAGTCGAACCACAGGCGAGACGTGACGTCATGGCAGCCGCTGTGCCCGACACGACCACAGACGGCGCCATCGCCTTCACCATGCCCGACTCAACAGCGGAACCCACCTACACCCCCACCTCACCCGACGCCGGGGCAAGCGCCTGGCTGATCGACGGAGGACGGCGTCTGGGCGTACGAGAGGTGGATTGGGATACCCATCTCAACGGCTTCGTGGTCGATGAAGGTAGCGTCTTCCTCTCACTCTATATCGTCGCTGAGACGACCGGAGAAGCCGACGCCACCTTCAACGGCCTCGAGATCAACCTCATCGACGGCGAGGGCGAGGCCCACACGACCCTCATTCTGGAGCGCAAGGATCCCCCGTTTGGCCTCTGCGTCGCTCAGCCTGGGGAGCCCTGTGAGGGGTGGTGGTCGACGCTGCTGCCCGATCGCGAGGGTGTCCATGACGAGCTTGTCCTCAGCTGGGAGCCCCGCCTCTTCGCACCGCGACTTGAGACGCCGATCCGCACGGATCCCTGATTGGCCATCGCGTCCTCAGCGGCGTCCTGACAGCCAGATAGGAGAACAAAAAACCGCACAGCTTGCGGAGAGCTGTGCGGTTGTTCAGACTACTGCTGGTGCGTCAGGTGTTCAGGTTGCCCCGAACACGCATTCCCTTGCCTAAGTGAAGCCCAGGCAGCCGAGACGGCGCCGTCGGCCTCGTTCTCGGCCTAGAGGGGGCGTACTTCTACGGCCTTGGGGCCCTTGTCCCCCTGCTCAACTGAGAACTCAACCCGCTGATTTTCCTGCAGCGAGCGGAAGCCACCAGCCTCGATGGCTGAAAAGTGGACGAAGACATCATCGCCCGAATCACGGGAAATGAAGCCATATCCCTTTGCATCATTGAACCACTTCACGGTACCGGTCTCTCGTTCTGCCACTTCTGTGCTCCTTAAAGCTAATGTGATTGACTGAGGCGAAGCGGTAAGGTATAAAAAAAGAACCACCCAGTCTCCGCAAGGCTGGGCAGTCCCTCATGTACAGCCATAACCTACTTCGTCCTGCATAGAAGATTATAACATAGTTGCCGATTTGTGCAAGGGCGAGTTTTTGCCGTCTCCTATGCCGTGACGACCTCCGGCTCGGCGATGCTGACGAACGTCAGCGCCATCGCCTCGCCGTCGAGATCCACCCGTACCAGATCCCCGGGCTCCACCTGACCCTCGAGCACCTGGAGGGCCAGCGGGTCCTGCAACTCGCGCTGAATGGCTCGCTTCAACGGACGCGCCCCGAAGACCGGATCATAGCCCTCATCGGCCAGAAACTGCTTGGCGGCCTCGGTCAGCTCGACATCCATCTGCTGTTCGCGCAGCAAACGCCTCAGACTGCCCACTTGAATATCCACGATCGCCTTCAGATCCTTGCGCGTCAAGCTGCCGAAGAGGATCACCTCATCGATGCGATTCAAGAACTCAGGTCGGAATGTGCGATCCAACTCCTGCATGACCTGTGAGCGCGCCTCCTCCGGGCCGAGCTCCTTGATCCAGCGACTGCCGACGTTGCTCGTCATGATCACGATGGTGTTGGTGAAGTCCACCGTCCGCCCGTGACCGTCGGTCATCCGGCCCTCATCCAGCAACTGCAGCAGGACGTTGAAGACCTCGCTGTGCGCCTTCTCGATCTCATCCAACAACAATACACTGTAGGGACGGCGGCGCACCGCCTCGGTAAGCTGTCCGCCCTCATCATAGCCGATATAGCCGGGGGGAGCTCCGATCAGGCGCGAAACGGTATGCTTCTCCTGGTACTCGCTCATGTCGATCCTGACCATGGCCTCCTCGGTATCGAAGAGGAAAGCTGCCAGAGCCCTCGCCAGCTCGGTCTTACCGACGCCCGTCGGCCCCAGGAACAGGAAGGTGCCGATCGGGCGATGCGGGTCCTGCAGGCCCGCTCGGGCGCGACGCACAGCATTCGACACCGCCGTCACCGCCTCATCCTGGCCCACGACACGCTTGTGCAGCTCCTCTTCCATCCGCATCAGCTTCGCACGCTCACCTTCCATCAAGCGTGAGACGGGGATTCCCGTCCATCCCGAGACGACACGTGCGATCTCCTCCGGGCCCACCTCGTAGTTGAGCATCGGATGCTCGCCCTGGGCCTTCCGAAAATCATCCTCGGCCTGCCGCAGCTCCTCCTGCAGTTCATGCGCACGACCATAGCGCAAACGGGCAGCTTCGTTGAAATCGCGTGCAGTCTCGGCACGCTCGATCTCCTGCTGCAGGCTTTCGATGGCTCTCTGCGTCTCCTGAATCGTCTCGATGTGCGCCTTCTCCTGCTGCCACTGCGCTGTCAGCGCACGGCTGCGTTCTTGCAGGTTGGCGAGCTCCTGCTCCAGATCGCTGAGTCGCCGCCGGCTGGCATCATCCTTCTCCTTCTGCAAGGCCGTGCGCTCGATCTCCAGCTGCATCACACGCCGGTCGATCTCATCGAGTTCGGTCGGCTTCGAGTCAATCTCGAGACGCAGTCGAGCTGCCGACTCGTCGACCAGGTCGATCGCCTTGTCGGGCATGTTGCGCCCGGTGATGTAGCGGTCGGCAAGCGTCGCGGCGGCGATCAACGCCGCATCCTGGATGCGCACGCCGTGGTGCGTGTCGTAACGCTCCTTGATCCCCCGCAGAATGCTGATCGTGTCCGCTACGTCGGGCTCATCCACAGAGACCGGCTGAAAGCGCCGCTCCAGCGCAGCGTCCTTCTCAATATACTGCCGGTATTCATCCAGCGTCGTGGCGCCGATCGTGTGCAGTTCGCCACGGGCCAGCATCGGCTTGAGGATGTTACCTGCGTCCATCGCCCCCTCCGCCTTGCCCGCCCCCACGACGGTATGCAACTCATCGATAAAGAGCAGGATCTGCCCCTCCGAACCGGCGATCTCGTTCAGCACCGCTTTGAGCCGCTCCTCGAACTCGCCACGGTACTTCGCACCGGCGATCAGGGCCCCCATATCGAGTTGGAAGATCTCCTTCTCCTTCAGGCTCTCCGGAACGTCGCCGCGCACAATGCGCTGAGCCAGCCCTTCGACAATCGCCGTCTTCCCCACACCGGCCTCGCCCACGAGCACCGGATTGTTCTTGGTACGCCGCGAAAGGATCTGCATCAAACGGCGAATCTCCTCATCGCGACCGATGACCGGATCGAGCTTGCCCTGATGCGCGAGTTGCGTCAGGTTCCTTCCGTAACGCTCAAGCACATTGTACGTGCCCTCGGGACTCTGCGACGTGACGCGCTGCGATCCGCGAATCGAGGTCAAAGCACGAAGAATCGCCTCACGATTGACGCCCTGAGCCGCCAGGAAACGTGCGATCTCACCTGCGCTCGAATCAGCCATCGCCAGGAGCAGGTGCTCGGTGCTGACATAGTCGTCACGCAGCCCCTCAGCCTCGCGCTCGGCAGCCTGCAGGATCCGTGACACGGACGACGACAGGCCTACCTGCGCCGCCGACCCACGCGCCTGCGGCTTGCGCCCAATCGCCTGCTCCAGATCCATACGCAACCGCTGCGGATCACTCCCCAGCGCCAACACGATACGCGGCACGACGCCGTCGGATTGTTCCAACAGCGCAAGCAGTAGATGCTCAGCGTCGATCTGCGGATTTCCTCGCTCAGTAGCGATACGTTGCGCCCTCATGAGCGCCTGTTGTGTCTTCTCTGTGTATTTGTTTGCGTCCATCAGTCCCAACCTCCTCCTTACGCCGGGGCCACGCCGCCAAAGCAGGGCCCCACGATGAACGCCTTCAGTATACAAGTCAGGGATTAAAGGACCGTTAGAGCTGCATCAGATCTGCATCGGAGCGAGGATGTCCGATGTTGACGCCCCCCACCCCGGGCCTATAATCGATCCATTATTCGGCTCGCCGCGCCAGCGACCGGCCTTCGCGCAGCAACAGGAGGACTTATGATGTCAGGCAAACTGACCATTCTGCCGGCAGAGACCGCCGCCGAGCGTCGTGAATTCGTGCGTTTCCCATGGAGAGTCTACGAGAACGACCCCTATTGGGTCCCTCCACTGCCCTCGGAGCGGGAGGAGTTCGTCGACCCTGAGAGGAACCCGTTTCACCAGCACGCCAAGGTTCGCTACTTCACCGCACGCCGCAACGGGCACCTCGTCGGCACTATCGCGGGGATCGTCAACTACCGGCACAACGAGTACTGGAACGACAACGTCGGCTTCTTCGGGCTCTTTGAGGTGCTACAGGATGAGGAGGCTGCCCACGAGCTTCTGCGCACCGCCGAGGCCTACGTCCGCGAGGA
>Ga0334892_1000750_pt1 | contig 34896 bp, 41 predicted proteins | sample GraSluR3_MG_4_FD_207213 | JGI IMG/M metagenome (GOLD analysis project Ga0334892, IMG submission 207213) | Sludge microbial communities from methane-producing bioreactor in Wageningen University, Netherlands - Granular Sludge_15_04-R3 | ecosystem: Engineered > Bioreactor > Anaerobic >...
CACCCTCGCCCATTGCTCCATATCCCCTAGGTAGGGATACAATATCTATATAATTTTATTGCTTAAAGAGAAAGTGAGAGCATCTATTATGATGATTTATATTCCCTACTAATTGGGAGTTAAGGTTGGAAGGTAAACGTCATTTTTTGATCTTGCTCTAATGCATTAAGGCGGTCTATCTCAAAAGATAAGGCTAACTTCACCCCCACTCAGCCAGGGCGAACTGAGCTTTTCAAAAAATATGAAAATCCAAAGATGAGTTGGGGGGATCGCCCGAGACCGCAGAGGTCCCACGACCAGATCGATCCCCATACAATCCTCGACCCAGTACGATTGTGGTCGAGACGTTTCACCACCACCCCCACGCCCCTATTTCGCTCACCAGGTCATCCTCTCGGTCAGCTTCCTCACCCTTTGAACCAAGGGGAGCGAGAGGATGAATATCCATATCTCCGGCCTCACCTCGATGATCTCCGGAAGAGCCTCCACCTCTCCGAGGAGATACATCAGGCCGTCTGCCCCCATCATAAGAAGATAGAGGACGCCGAAGACGGCGGTGAGGAAGAGGCCCCCTATGACCAAAGAGAGCCCCTCATGCCTCCCCTGGAAGGTGCCCTTCACCCCGCCGAGGTAGGTCGCCGCCATCACCACCAGGACAAAGCCGCCGAAGAGGTCGCCGGGGATCGTCTCCCCCCATCCGCCGGAGATCTCCACGAGGCCGATCGCAAGAGAGATCACCCCCAGCGCCGAGGCGTATATCGCAAGCCTTTTGCCAGTTTTGATGCTGAAGTCCGTCATCATCTCACCTCACGAAAACCCGAGCGGTCTTCCGATGCCGATGATAAGGCCGGATACCAGGAAGGCCAGTACCACCAGATATGCCATCGCAAAGGCAGCCCACCGGTACGAGTTCGTCTCCCTGGCGATGACGCCGATGGTGGCGATGCAGGGGACATAGATCAGCACGAAGGCCATGAAGGCGAATCCGGTGAGGGGCGTGAAGAGCCCCAGGCTGACCAGCGAATCCCCCAGGACCCCCCCTCAACGCCGAGGAGGACTCCATAGGTCCCCACCACCACCTCCTTGGCCAGAAAGCCGAAGAGGAGGGCGACCGCGGCCATCCAGTCCCAGCCGAAGGGCTTGAAGATCGGCTCCAGGGTGTGTCCCAGAGACGCGATGTACGAGCTCTCGATCAGCTCTCCGCCGCCCGTCGCCTCCCAGGGATGGGCGGATAGAAACCACACGACAAGGACAGTGCCGAATATTATGGTCCCCGCCCTCACCAGAAACAGCCTGCCTCGCGCCCACATGTGGACGATAGCCGCCTTCGCCGTCGGCACCGAATAGGCCGGAAGCTCCAGGACGAAGAGCGACGGCTCTCCCCTGAAGAGGGTCCTCCGGAATATCAGAGCCATGACTATCGCCAGGGCGATCCCCTGGAGGTATATGGAGAAGATCACAGTTCCCGCATAACTTGCGCCGAATAAGGCGCCAGCTATTAGGACGTAGACCGGAAGCCTCGTGCCGCAGCTGATCAGGGGATTGACCAGGATGGTGATCATCCTGTCCTTCTCGCCGTCTACGGACCGGGTGGCCATGATCGCCGGGATGTTGCAACCAAAGCCCATCATCATGGGGATGAAGGAGCGGCCGTGAAGGCCCAGCCTGTAGTGAAGGCCCAGCCTGTACATCAGACGATCCATCACGAAGGCCGCCCGGGAGAGGTAGCCGCTGTCCTCCAGGATAGAGAGGGCGAGGAAGAGCATGAATATCGGCGGCACGAAGACCAAGACGGAGCCGAGGCCGTCACAGACCCCCCCGGCCACGAAAGAGGCGAGATGGGGGTTTGCGATGCCCACTTCCGCGAGGCCTCCGAGCCGTCCGAAGAGGAGCTCTATCATGACCATGAAGGGCTCGGAGAGGGAGAAGGTGAAGGCGAAGACGGCCCAGAGGAGGGAGAAAAAGATGGGAATACCCAGCCACCGGTGAAGGAATACGTGGTCCAAGATGTCGGTACATTGGTCATCGGTTAAGCCAAAAAAACGCATTGAATTGCTCGCCGATAGCGGTTCTCTAAGACAAACAGTTAGAAATTTATGTAAAGTGTCTACTCTTCCCCACGTTTAGATATCACACACAGGGCATTCATCACGTCGTTTTTCATGGCATAGAGTACATTGAAATATAATTTAATTATGAAAAGAATAACTCTTTACATAGAAAACTATCAAAATACCCTTAACCGATGACAAATGGATGTCGGTATAGGTCCACCTGCCTCCGCCCCTGGTGACCGCGGTCTGCAGAATATCCGCGATCGACTGATACCTCCTTTCGGCGAGGATTGACGCGGCGTCATCGCTTGAAAAATCCCCCATATCATCTCACCGCCGCTATGATATGCCTCTGATGAGGGCTCGTCTCTATCAGCTTCAGAACATGCTCGTCATTCTCCAGCAACTTTATTGCCAGCCACCTGGGTGGACATCTCCTCGAAAGACTCGCATCTTTGCGGACAGCGTCCTCGACCTCGCCTATGGCGATCTCCGCGTCCTCACCGTATCCGACCACAATCTTCCTCTTCCCGCGTTCGGCCTTAGCCACCTCCAGTACCGCATCTTTCAGCTTCTACACGCCCTCGCCCGTGGGGGCGACGGTCGGGACGACGGGCACCCCCAGAAGTTCGGAGAGCTTTTCCGTCTCGATGACGATGCCCCTCTCCCTGGCCATATCCCACCGGTTGAGGGCCACCACCAGGTTCGCCTCCAGCTCCAGCAGAAGAAGGGTGAGGTAGAGGTTCCTCTCGAGGCTGGTGGCGTCGACGATGTCCACCACCACGTCGGGCCTCTCCTCCAGGATGTAGCTCCTGGAGATCAGCTCGTCTTTCGCCGTCGTGGCGAGGCTGTAGGTGCCCGGAAGATCGACGACCTCGATCTCCTCGCCTCTGTAAGTGAACTTTCCCGTCTTCTTCTCCACAGTGACCCCAGGCCAGTTGCCGACGTGCTGCTTCATGCCGGTAAGCCGGTTGAATAGCTCCGTCTTGCCGACGTTGGGGTTTCCGATGATGGCCACCGTCGTCATAAGCCCTCCAATCTGCTGACCAAAATCTTCATTGCGATCCCTCTTCCCAGGGCGATCCTTGAATCACGAAGCTGGACGAGCATCGGCCCTGGCGGGCAGGACTTGAGAACTCTCACCTTCGCCGAGGGGGTGAGACCCATATCGAAGAGCCGCTGAGCGAGCCCTCTTCCTCCCCTCACCTCCAGAACGTTCCCCTCTTCTCCCTCCGAGAGAAAGGCGAGAGGAAGCCCTCCGCCGGAGATCGAGCCGCTGCTTTTCAGCTAATCCACCTCCAGCAAGACGTTGGCGGCCTCCCCACTTCTCAGGGAGAGCCTGTAGTCCTTCAGAATAAACTCCAGGGGGTCGCCGAGGGGAGCGTGCCTCACCATCTCGATCTCTGCGCCCCTCACGATCCCCATGTCCATGATCTTCGAGCGGAGGAATCCGCAAGATGATATTTCGATCACCTTCCCCTTCTCGCCTCGTTCCATCTCGTCCAATCTTTTCTTTATCATTATTTTTCTCCTGTAAACGATCTTGCCGTGCCGGTCGAAGATCTCAACTGGCTCAGATGATTCCGCATGATTCGGATTATCCGAACAATGGCGTATTGATGCGAGTTAGGTGGAGAAATTGGTATTCCAAAGAACGTTAGATTCCAAAGCGAAATCCAAACGTACTCGGCAAAGCGTCGCCGAAATCAGGGAAGAATAAAAATGAACCGAGCCGGAGATGGTCGTGCGGATATTGCGTTGAGGATGGAGTTGTGATGCATGGCAGCCCCGATGAGATCTGCGAAAGGTGGTCAGCTTTGAGCGGTTCCATAAACATCGGGTGGGTTTAGCCCTATCAACTCATTCTCCGGCCCATAGGATTACATACCCTTTAGGTGAACAAGTAACATCCCCTAAAGGAGATAGGTTAGAGAGACGGCACCTAAAAAGCCGACGATCCGGAGCTGTCGCCCCTTTGGGCAAAGGCTGTCGCTGGGTGAAAACGTCCGGGTTCAGGATCGCCATCCGCCCGCGAGGTTCGACGGCCCGGAGAGCGGGGAACGAGGGGCAGATCCGCAGCCATCGGCTCGGTATACTACGTAGTTCCTCCCTCTCCTCTCCACCAGGTGGTCCCATTCTGGCGGCAGAAAGTCCATCATGGGGACGCTTCTGATGATCACCCTCTCCCTTGCTATCCAGAGCATCTCCTCCACAAACCTCCTCACCCCGGCCCGGACGTCGCCACGCCTGCGGAAGGGCTTCATCGGCGGGTTTAAGGAGACGACGTAAGAGAAGCTCCTCGACGGATAATCGAGCTTGGTTATGTCAGCGAGCCGGGCGGGGACCCCCCGTTCTGCCAGGTGCTCTACGAAGGCGGGGGAGTTGTCGTGGCCGCAGACGTCATCGTAGAGGCAGGCCAGGGATACCGGCCCGCAGGCTACGTCCAGGATCCTCCCCTCCAGATCTATCCCCATCTGGTCCATGTAGCTCTTAAACCGATACCTTGCCAGACGACAGTATCCAGCGCAACGTACCATATCTATCCACCTCACATATCTCACACCCTGCCGGCCTCGGAAGAACTGCGCTTCAAACCCGGCGGGACATCGGAATGGTACGCGCAATATTCTTTAGGAAGATATATAATATTCCCTAAAAATAATAGGTTTCAGGATCCGGACCTAACTCGGCCAGGCGGTCGGCGGATAATGAGATCGCCATGCATGGCGCCGATCAAGGAATCGAATTCCATCGATCCCCCCCGACCTGCTCAAGGCCGCTGGGGCTCATATCCCGGAAACGCGAGACCGAAGATCGAGGGGTTCCCGGTTCGGAAAAATAGAACTTTCTGGCAGTATAACGCGCGGATCGCGTTGATACCGCCAGATCAGTCCTGGAGATCACATCCGGCAGCATCCGTAAGCCCAGCTGCACCATCGAGCGCAGCCGCAGCTGCAGCAGATCGAGGCGCTGGAGAAGGCAAGACCGCAGTTGGTGGCGACGCAGCCAATGTAGCCGACGATGGAGGTGGCCGGGCTGCATCTGTTGATCGAATCTCCGCACTCCTCGCCGACGACGGGCAGCTGCCCAAGAATGCAGGTCCACCAGCTATTCGCCTCTCCGATATCGAGCTTCCCCGGAGAGCCTCCGACGTAATACTCCTTGATCGAGGAGACGTCGGCCTTCGGAGCCTCCAGGATGAAGGTGTAGGTGCTGGCGTAGGTCCCCGCCGAGTCCCTCAGGACGATCCTGCCGACGGCGGCGGTCATCTCCGAGGCGGGGTTGGAGTACTCCTGGAGGTAGAGCTCATAGCTCTGCTCGGCATCTGCACCCTCCGGCTGCCCAGAGTAGGCGTGCTTAATTCCAAAGAAGTTATCCGCCGTATCCTCCGTCGTCGGCGTGAAGCCGAGGCTTGAGAGATACTCGTCCGCCTTCTGGACCCGATCGTCCCGGGCCCGCAGGTCGTCCATCGCCAGGCTGACGAGAGACCCGGCCAGGATCTCAAACTCGCCCGTGGCGGCGATCCCGCCCTCTTCATCCGCTCCGCAGATCATTGGAGAGGCCGCTAAAATCAGGCAGATCATCGTTGCAATACAAACTTGCGCGCTAATTCTCATATTTACCCCCCTCAAATCAAGCGATGGCCGATCTCCTTCGATTCGGTCATCGCCACATTTTTAGAGGCGTCCGGGATATTTGACCTTTGCGCCAGCCCGAGATCATCGGGCCGGGCCGGCCGATCGCTGCAAATTGTCAACAATTTTCAGGAATCCAACCCATCACCAACCCTCTTGCACCACTTCATCGAAAAAGTTTTTAATCGGTCAGGACTACACCTATCTGGAGATGAACTATGACCGAAATTGAAGCTCTCTTGAAGGCCACCATCGGAGAGATGGAGCGGGTCCTCGCCAGCAAGACCGTCATCGGCGAGCCGATCACCGCGGGAGGAAAGACGGTGATACCACTTTTGAGCGTCGGCGCCGGCTTCGGAGCCGGGGTGGGCTCCGGAAAGGGGGATGAGGGGGCCGGGGGCGGCGCCGGGGGAGGCTTCGGGATGAAGCCGATCGCCGTCATCGTCATCGAGGAGGACGCCGTCCGGGTGGAGCCGATCCGGGAAGGAGGCGGCTCCATCATCGAGCGGGTGGTGGAGAAGATCCCCCAGATCATCAAGAAGGAGATAGAGGAGTGGGAAGAGGGGAGGGAGGAGAAGAAGGAGAAAGAGGCTGAAGAGAAGGAGGGAGAGGGGAAGGGCAGAGGAAAGGAGAAGGGAAAGGAGATCAAGATGGATTGAGCAGGGTGAAGCCTCTCCATGATCCATCTTTCGACCCCGGATCCGAGGCTTGCAGCCCTCATCCTCCTTCTCATATTGCTCTGCCTCCTCCTCGTCCCCATCGATCTGGAGGGGAGGGTCACGAGGGGCGGGGAGCGCCCCGGGACCGAGATGAGGGTGGGCTGGCTCTTCGGCCGCCTCCATAAGGACGTCTTCATCGGCGGCGAGCGGAAGCCTCCAGAGAGGAGGGATGATCAGTCCTCAGAAAAAGGAGAATATGAAGAGGAGGTGGTGGAGGAAGAAGGGAACGGAGAGGCCGGAAGGGGCCGGGGCTCGATCAGCCTCGCCCTCGAAGTCCTGAGGACCGAGGGCTTTTTCGGAAACCTGGCCCGCCTCTTGAGGGGGCTCTTGAAGGTCCTCCGGATCAGGACCCTCACCATCGATATGATGATCGGCCTCTCCGACCCGGCGGAGACGGGGGAGGCCGTCGGCCTCCTGGCGGCCGCCCTCGTCCCTCTGGAGGCGCTGGCACCGGTGAGGGCGAGGATAGTTCCCAACTTCGCCGAAGAGGTGGTGGCGGGGTCCGCAGAGGGAACGATCCGGATCGTCCCCATAAGGATAGTCCCGCCCCTCGCCCGGTTCCTCATCTCGCCCCCAACCTGGCGGGCGGGGTGGAGGGCGGCCTCAGCCTGGCGGGGGAAGAGGTGAAGTAGATGGAGCTTGAAAGGACCCTCGGAGAGAGAAAGGATGAGGGCTCTAATCTACGGGGGCGGCGCCGTAGGCCTGGGGATCGCAAGCTGTCTGATCCTCTCCGGCGAAGAGGTCGATATAATCGCCAGGGAGGAGACGGTCTCGGCCCTGAGGAGGGACGGCCTTGGAAGGACTGGTATCTTCGGCTCCGTCGAGTTTGGTCCCGAAGAGTTTGGGGCTTATGCCTCTTTGGACGACCTATTTCTGGACGAGAGCCGACGGCTCCGAAACGGCGGCGTCAACCTCCATCGGGACCACGACTACGTCCTCGTGGCCACCAAGTCCTCCGGCTCCGAGGGAGCCGCCGCAGATCTCTCCCGCCACCCCGAGATCCTCGCCCCGGCGGGGAATATCGTCCTCTTCCAGAACGGATGGGGGAACGCCGAGATCTTCGCAGCCCATATCCCGAAAGAGAGGGTCTACAGCGCCAGGGTGATCACCGGGTTTCAGAGGAAGAGAGAGAACGTCGTCGACTTCACCGTCCACGCCGACCCGATCCACCTGGGAAGCCTCTTCGATGCGGACCTCACGCCGATGGTCCCCCTCGCCGAGGCGATATCCAGGGGCGGCATCCCCACTGAGGTCGTGGAGGACGTGGGAAAGGACCTCTGGGCGAAGATGTTATACAACTGCGCATTGAACCCGCTGGGCGCCATCTTCGGCGTCCCCTACGGCGACCTCGCAGAGGTGGAGGCCTCAAGAGAGCTGATGGGGGCTCTGATAAGAGAGATCTTCTCGGTGATGGAGGCGGCGGGATACGAGACCCACTGGTCGACCCCCGAAGAGTACATCGTCTTCTTCCACGAGAGGCTGCTGCCTCCGACGGCGAGCCACGAGTCCTCGACCCTCCAGGATATCCGGGCCGGAAAAACGACAGAGATCGAGGCCCTCAGCGGGGCCGTCGTCCGGCTGGGGGAAGAGCACGGTGTCCCGGCCCCCACCAATGCGGCCCTCTACAGGATGATCTTGTTCATGGAGGCGAAGAGCCCCTTGAAGGCGAAGGGTGACGGGTAAACCCCAGACCCCTCGTCACCCCATCCGAAGGAGCGCGGGCCCCATCAGGTCGGAGTCCTCCCCTCCTTTTCAACCTCGGGGGCGGTCTCCTCCGGGGGCTCTTCTCCCACTGGGGGCACCTCTCCAACGGGCTCCTCCTCGACAGACCCATCTTTGACCGTCGGCGGGTCCGCCTCTGCCACCTTATGCGCCCTGCCCAGGAGCTTATCGATGGATACGAGGAAAGCTATCCCCTTCCCTGGCTCCTGGAGCTTTCCGGCCTCTACGACCGATTCGAGGACCCGATCGGCCTCGCAGTTGGATACGACGGTCAGGACCACCTCCTTCTCCGGCTCGATCATGATGTTGAAGAGCTTCTTATGCTCGCGGACACCGACTCCCCTTCCAAAGAGGATCGTCCCGCCTTCTGCACCCGCATCCATGGAGGCGCAGAGGACCTCATCACCCCAACCCTTCTTGACGATGGTTATGATGAGGGAGAGATCAGTCTCGCACTTCATCCGTCATCACCTTTCCTTAACCTGAATAAAACGCCCAAAGACAATACGAAGATTATGGGAGCTAGGGCGATGAGGGCGATGAGGCCGAAGCCGTCGACCAGGGGATCGCCCCCCTCCATCACCGACGCCGCCCCGATGGCCACGGCCATGAGGAACGTGACCGCCATGGGACCCGTAGCCACGCCCCCCGCATCGAAGGAGATCCCTATGAAGTCCCTGTCGCTTACGAAGAGGAGGAGGATGGCGAGAAGGTATCCCGGTATTATTATATGAGATAGAGGTATCTCATAAATGATCCTCGCCATGCCGATGCCCACCAGAACCGCCACCCCCAGGGATAGGGTATAGAGCATGAGGCTGGACTTTATATATCCTGTGGAGGCCTTCTCCACCTGATAGCAGAGGACCCTCACCGCAGGCTCTGCGAAGGTGGCGAGAAATCCGAGAAGGACGCCGACGGATATCAATACCCATTTCTCTTCGTAGCTCCCAAAGAACCGGCCCATATCCTGTCCTGTGGGGAGGAAGCCCAGGAAGACCCCCGATAAGAAGAGGACCATCCCGACGGCGGTGAACGCCATCCCCAGAAGGATCTTCATGACCTGACGGCTGGGATAACGGAGGTGGAATACCTGGAACAACAGGAAGAATAAGATCAGGGGTACTATCGCCTGGATGACGTCGATGAAGGCGTGTCTCAGGGAGTTCAGCACCGTGCCGATCAACTCAAAAACACCCCCAGGAGCATAACGCCCAGGATGGGGCCGATGGAGGCGAAGCCGATGAGCCCAAAGCCGTCAGATAAAGCGGACCTCCCCGCCATCACCGAAGCCACCCCCGTCCCGAGGGCGAGGATCAGGGGGACGGTCATGGGGCCTGTGGTCACCCCCCCCGAATCGAAGGATATGGCGAGATAGTCGGGAGGGGTGAAGAAGGAGAGGACGATGACCAGAAGGTAGCTGGCGGCGTAGAGGTACTGGATGGGGACGTTGTAGACGATCCTGAGCATCGATAAAACGACGAAGATCCCCACGCCTAAGGCTATGGAGATTATGAGGGCGGACCTGGAGATGAGATCTCCGGATACTGCGGTTATGGTGCTGGTGAGGACCCTGACGTCCGGCTCTGCCACCGTCGCGAGGAAAGTTATCATGAACGTCACCACGACGAGAAAGATGATCGACCCCCGCTTTGCGAGCTCCCCGCCTATCGCCTCCCCCATGGGAAGCATCCCGATCTTCACCCCCATCAGGAAGAAAGAGAAGCCGAGGGCCACCATTACGACGCTCAAAAGGAATGTGGCGATCTTATCAGCCGGAGACCCGATGAGGAAGAGCTGGATCAGGAGGACGACCAGACTTATGGGGACTATCGACTGGACCACCTCCTTCAAAGCGTCCTTAAAAATCTCCCTCATGGCGAAACTCCTCCAGCTCGACTGCCCTCATCCGGCTCGACTGCTCTCCTCCAGCATCGACCTCGATGATATATCAACATATCCGCATCTGATCCCGCCTCGTTTGGCCCATCTACCACCACCTGGACTGTCAATCGAATATCAGCCTCCTCGCCCGCATGGTGGACAGGTCGATGTAGGGGACGATTGCGGGGGTCGGCTGGATGTTCATCTTCTTCTGGAAGTCCGTCTGCCCCTGCCAGGTGCCGCTGTTTATCGCCGTCACCCCCTTGTAGCGGGTCATCCCGACGGTATGGACGTGGCCGCAGTGGAGGATCGCCGGCTGCCTCTGGATGACGAGGTGGTCTTCCACCTCCGGGGCTATCGAGACACGACTGCCGTATATGGGAGACAGGTGCCTCCTCTTCAGCATCTCCACCATAGCCTTCTGCGGCTCGGCGTAGGAGAGACCCGGGATCTTCGGGACCAGGTCGTCTATCGATCTGCCGTGATAGACGAGCCATTCGACGCCACCAAGCCTGAAGGCCGCCGGGTTTCCGACGAAGGTTACGTTCTTTTTGAATAGATCCCGGAGGGAATCGGGTAGGGCGGGCTGCGGCTCTGCCTGCCTCACCATGTCGTGGTTTCCAGGGGACAAGACGACCTTTATCCTCTCGGGGATCTCGCTCAACAGCTCCGCCGCCCGGCCGTACTGCTCCACGACATCCTTTATCGCCAGGTCCCCCTCCTGGCCTGGATATATGCCAATGCCATCGACGAGGTCTCCAGCGATGACGGCGTACCTCACGTTGGAGGCGATCCCCAGGGGGTCGTCCGCCTCCCCCCGGATCCAGCCGATGAACCTCTCCCAGGCCTCCTCCATGAAGTAGGTGGACCCGACGTGAACGTCCGATAGGAGGAGGGCGCCCCCCTCTCCGGTGGCGATGGAAGACCGGGCCTGGAGGTCGGGCTGGACCAGGGTCTTGGCGAAGAACCTCCCCTTCCCGTCCGTCGTCCCGGTCACGCCGATCACCTCGTCGGGGACGATCGTCCCAACCTCCTCCGACCCCGGGGCGCCCTTCGAGAAGATCACCGTCACCGTCCCGGTGGGATCCTCCAGCTCCACCACACGGTTCCCCTTGGCGCTCGTCCTGACGTCCATCACCATCCCGATGATGGAGATCTCCCTCCCGGCGACGCCCCGTCTCAGGCTCTCGATAGGCCTGGCGTTCATCCTTGCCGAGAGGATCTCCCTGATCTTCGAGTACCGGTCCCTAAAGTACCGGACGAAGTCCCGATACTCACCGACGCAGGTGGACCTGCCGGTGATGTCGGTGAGCCCCTCGAGGGATGAAGAGACGGGAGCTTTTGGGAGGGCTCCATCCCATCGGAGGGGAGAGACGGCTTCAGAACGAGCGGCAGCGGAATGAGGAACTTCGAGGTCGCCTGGGGGCTCGAAGGTCACAGACGCTCCCATCCGGGGCGGTGGGATGGCGGAGGAGGGTGGTGTCGGCGGACCTGCCGGAGACGGAGGACGGCGTGGGATCGATTGCTCAGAGAGAGGGCGCCGAAAGGGATCATGCCTCTTCAGATCCAAAGGCATCCTGCGAGGAGAGCCGCCATCGTCCCCCGCCACCACCGCCCAGCGGGGGCAGCACCGGACCTCCGGCGCCCCCACCACCAGAGTCGATCTATCGAGCCCCGCGATCACCCCCTCCACCAGCTCTTCGCAGGGGCCGGGATAGGAGGCGATCAGCTCCAGGGCCTCGGGATCTATCATGTACCCCTCCTCGGCGAACCTCTGGACGATCTCCTGCATCGATACCCCATTATGGCCAGAGCCTTTAGATAAAGGGTGCTACTTGGACCATCGGAGGGGAAGGGACAGAAAACGGTTATATCGGTAGGGTGCGGATAGAAGAGCACGATGAAACTCGTAGAGTGGCTCAGAGGAGAGGGGAAGATCCAGGGCTTTCTCCGGGACCTTTTATTCGTCGCCGCGGTGGTGGCCGCCATCTCCATATTCTCTCAGGCGACCCTGGGGGTCTGGACGCCGATGGTGGCGGTGGAGTCGGGGAGCATGCACCCCAACATGAAGGTGGGGGATATCATCGTCATCCAGGGCGCCTCCAGAACGGAGGTCGTCACCTGGGAGGAGGGTGAAGCAGAAGGTTACACCACCTTCAACAACCCGGGGAACGTCATCCTTTACAGGCCCTACGGGAAGGAGAAGCTGACCCTCACCGACCAGGTGGCCCATATATTCCTCCGCAGGCCCTATCCCCCGGATAAGGCCACACCCGTCATCCACAGGGCTATGGCTTGGGTCGAAGCGGGAGAGCCGATGTGGGAGGGGGGACCCGAGGCGCCCTTCGCAGGATACATCACCAAGGGGGACAACAACTCAGAGATAGATCAGAACGCTGGCCAGCTTTTGGGCGTCGTCAGGGAGAGCTACTTCAATGAGCAGATGGCCAAGGGGATGATCGAAGAGGTGGGGGCGGGAACCTACCTCGACCACGAGTTCGGGTACACCTTCATAAGGCGGGGGGACGAGACCTACGTCATCTTCGGCATAAATTATCTGATGCCCGTACACGAGGACTGGGTTATAGGCGTCGCACGCTTCAGGGTGCCCGTCGTCGGATACGTGAGGCTCCTTCCGAACATCATAGGAAACGAGATAAGAGAGCTATTGAGCTAGAATCCGAACCGCCATCGCCGGACGGGCCCACCGCAGGACCTAGGCCCGCCTCCTCGCCACCACAGCCCAGTGGTCCTGGTGGTAGGGTCGAAGGTCGGTGGTGGAGATAACCTCGACCCCCGCAATCCGCCCGACCTCCTCCCTCGCCACCTCTTTTGGGTCCCTCGTCACGTCGACGGACCTCGCCTTGATCATCAGGACGAGGGCTCCTCCGGGCTTCAAATAACGGGCGACGTTCCGATTTGCGATCTCCGCCTGGTTCCTCTGGGCAACGTCCTGATAGACGAGGTCTACGGGCTCCAGAAACGGCCCGTACCTCTCGGGGGAGGAGGCGTCTTCGAGGAGGGGTATGATGTTGTCGCGGGCCGCGCAGAGGACCAGAAGGTCGCGCATCGACCTCGGCGAGAACTCCACGGCGTAGACGAGGCCGGTGGATACAAGGTCGCTGACGTGGCTTGCCGTCGTCCCGGTGGCGGCGCCGAGGTAGAGGACCTTCGAGTCGGGGGATAGGTTTAGATCATCGATGAGCGCCGCAAGGCAGCTGGCGAGACGGCTCTTCAATATGAGAGCTGCGAGCTTGCTCCTGTAAGGGTCCCAGATGCGAAGGCCGTCGATGATCCTCTCGCCGTAAACGGGAACGGGAACTTTGGGGCGGGTCGCCACCCTCGCCTCACCAAAATGGTCCAAGAAGTAAATTCCGATTGAAGGCTCAGAGACCTGCAAACTCAAAGCCGCCCCTTTTTCGGTCCAGCTCACCTGCGAACTCCCACCATCAGCCTTTTGATCTCGTGCTCCTCGTTCAGAGCTCGTTGCCCAGGGAGGTGGTTGTCAGCTTGACGTGCTTGACCCCTTTGAGGGCCATCATCTTCTCCGCCGCCCTCCTGACATCCTGCCCCTCGCCCCTGAGGGTGACGATCTCGAGGCAGTTCTCGTTGTCCAGGTGGACGTGGAGGGTAGACTGTATGATATCAGTGAACTCGTGCTGGATGTTGGTGAGGGCGTCCACAAGCCCCCTCTGGTGATGAGAGTAGACCATGGTGATCACCCCGACCCGGTCCCCTTTGACGTCGCTCATCCACTCATAGTGGACGATGTAGTTTCTGATGGCGTCCCTGATCCCCTCAGACCGGGATGAGTAGCCCCTCTGCTCGATTATACCGTCGAACCTGGTCAAGAGCGATTCCGGAAGAGAGACCCCAATCCTCATCAGTTCCTGTTCCATAAATATAACCTCTGACCTAGATTAGGGTCATATATAGTAATAAATCTATTGGCACAGATTCTGAATAAATAGGACGAAGTGGGAGATCAAGGGAGGGGGAGAGATCAGAGGAAAGCCAGAGATCAAAGGACGGGTGAGGAGGTCTGCGGCATAAAAGCTTTAGACCAGCTGAGAAGAAGGTCCTTCAGAGATGGCAGATATAGCGATAATCGGCGAGAAGACCTTCCTCTTCGATAAGCTCCTGGCGGAGACGGGAAGGGAGCACCAGTTCGTCAAGCCCGAGATCCTGGGAAGCCCCTTCCTCCCCCGGTTCAGGATGGTGATGATACCGACGGGCTTCGCCAACCCCCAGTACTCCAGGGCCCTCTCCGCCCTCCGGGCCGCCAAGTCCAGGATCGCGGAGTTCCTGGAGAGAGGGGGGGTCGTCACCGTCTTCGGCCCCCTGGTCCCCGAGCATGATTACGAATGGCTCCCCCTCCCCCTCAAATACGTCGGCGATTACCGCAACGCCGATCTCGTCCCGGCATCTGACCACCCCTGCACCGCCCTCGTCGACGCGAAGGCCGCGGAATGCGACGGCTACCTCGTCCCAGGAGGGGGGTTCTCGACCGCCCTCACCGACGAGCGGGGAAGGGCCGTCCTCGTCGTCGGGAAGTTCGGCCAGGGCAAGATCGTCGCCACCACAATCCACGAGTTCCCCTCGACGGAGTTCCTCTGCTGGGCCGCCGACGAGGGAGAGCCGGCTAAGATCTGAAGAGATGCGGAGGGATGATATGTTGAGGAGAGAGGAGGGCGGAGAAGGGCGGAGAGATGAGCTGACAGAGGGCGAGCCCGCCGAAGAAGACATCTGCGAGGTCGAGGATGAAGACGATTACGAGATCGACGAGGACGAGCTCCTCCGGGAGATGGAGGCCCTGGGGGCGCGAAAGAGGAGCCGTCGGCGCCAGGAGATCGAGGCCGCCCTGAAGGCGGCTATAGAGAGGTCCGACGCCGGAGATGGCGCCCTCACCCTCCTCAACCTCGACGGCGGCGAAGCCGTCTATTTCGACGGCTACCCCGAGGCCCTCGAATACATGGCGAGGCATAAGGGGAGGTGGTACCTGGCGCCGAGGGGGATCGACCGGAGTATCACCGGCAGCCACCGGGACGCCCCCGAGGGATGAGCTGGCGCCCCCCCAAAGCACAACAATTTTCTTTCATGGAAGAGAAGATAACGCCATGAGATCCTTCGTCCTCTCCCCAGCAGCAGGAAAACGACTTATCGGCAGAGCGATGGCGAGCCACCCCGCCATCGAAGCCGCCCTCGAATCGAGAACCATTGTCATCATCGCTGGAACTACCAACGGATACGTCGCAGAAGAGATCCTCGCGAAGATCGGACAATTCAAAGGGTTCTCGCGAGATAGGTTCTTCCGGGGGATAACCCTCCCGCCGTGGCACCCCACCGACGAAGACGGGATGCTCCACGACATGTCCGGCTTTCCCGGAGACGTGGTCATCGTCGGCGGCCACTGGCAGAAAGGGAAGACGATCCTCAACGTGGTGAACAAGCTCAAGGAAGGGGACGTCATCATCAAGGGCGCCAACGCCCTGGACCTCTGGGCGAAGCGGGCCGCCGTCCTCATCGGCCATCCGAAGGGCGGGACCATCGGCCTCGCCCTCCAGGCGGTGGTGGGCCGCCGGGTCAGGCTGATCCTCCCCGTGGGGCTCGAGAAGCGGGTCTATTGCGACCTCGACGACCTGGCGGCGAGGCTGAACGCCCCCGGAGCCCAGGGGCCGCGGCTCCTTCCGGTATCCGGCGAGGTCTTCTCTGAGATCGAGGCGATCGAGCTCCTCACAGGGGCGAAGGCGGAGCTCGTGGCCGCCGGCGGCGTCTCCGGCGCTGAAGGGGCCGTCTGGCTCGCCGTCGATGGAGGCGTCGAGGAGATGGCTGCAGCTGAGGAGCTCATGGCGGCCGTCGCGGCGGAGCCGGGGTTTGAGCTCTGAGGTTTCGAATTTTGACCCACCAGGTGAATAGATGATCATCATCCGAGAAGAGCACCCCGAAGACGTCGAGGCGATCAGACAGGTCAACGACGCCGCCTTCCGCCAGCCTGTGGAGGCGGAGGTCGTCGACCGGCTCCGAGAGGACTGCCCAGACCTCCTATCCCTGGTGGCGGTGCACAGGGACGAAGTGGTGGGCCACATCCTCTTCAGCCCCGCCTCCATCGGAGGAGAAGGAGCAAACCCCACGGTCATGGGGATGGGGCTTGCGCCGATGGCCGTCCTCCCGGGATGGCAGGGGCAGGGGATCGGCTCACTCCTCATCCACAACGGGATAAAGATGCTGAGGGAGAGGGGATGCCCCTTCATCATCGTCCTCGGCTACCCGGAGTACTACCCCCGGTTCGGCTTCGAGAGGGCCTCCCGCTACGACATCCACAGCCAGTGGCCGGAGGTCCCCGACGAAGCCTTCATGATCCTCATCCTGAACAAGACGGCGATGGTGGGGGCATCAGGGATCGCAAGCTATCGAAAGGAGTTCGATGAGGCGGTTTGAGGAGAAAGCTTCATTTTTAGGAGACAATTTCTTTAAAAAATTGAGGGATCTCCCCGATCCCAAAAGCTCAGAGGTTGAACTCGAAGTGGAAGGGGAGATAGAAGATCCAGACGAAGTAGAGGGCCATCAGGACGAGCCCTATGGGGACCCCGACCTTCGCCCATTCGGTGCTCGTGATGGAGAGCTTCTGGGCGGCGATGATGTTGGGGATGTTGCCGGGGATCAGCATCCCGCCGGAGAATAAGAGCCCCATGATGACCGCCTGGAGCGTCAACGGGTCCATCATCGGGCTGATCTCGGCCGCCGCCAGGGTGGCGTTGTCGAGGACGGCGGAGATCATGTTCACCCAGTAGATGATCTCGGGGGGGATGGAGAGGATGTACTTGTCGATGACGAGCTTCATCCCGCTTCCCAGGAGGAGGAGGGCCATGACGAAGAGGTAGACCTTCCCCGCCCTGACGACGACGTCCTTCAGGGTACCTTCGGCGGCGGAGATGGCCTTCTCCTTGACCTCCTTCGCCTTTCCGGCGAAGAACATTCCCAATAGGCCCATGGCGACGCAGGCGGGTATCACGTATATCGCCAGGATGTTGAAGAGGAAGAAGAACCCTGCGTTGTAGGGATCGCCCTGGAGCTTGGTGACTGCTATGGTTGAGAGGGGCTCGCCGACGGGGGTGAGGACGGCCCCGATCCCTATGGAGAAGCAGGCTATGATGGTGACGTTCACCTGGGTCTTCCTGTCCATCGGCATAACCCTGATCAGCTCCACAAGGAGGAGGGCGGCGATGATGGCGGTGATGATGCTCGCGGATAGGCCCAGGACGACTATCATAACGAATATCAGGATCCTGAGGGGTACCACCTTCAAGACCGCTGCGATTATGCTCTGGATCCGGCTTTGGCCGTAGTGGAAGAGAAGGCCCGCCACCAGGACCGCCGGCACGATCCCCTTCAAGACCGGCTCCTCGATCGCCTCCATGACCAGGTGCATGTTCCATCCTATCTCGGGGACCGTCTCACCGTAGAACCTCACCAGATTCTCATGGCTCTCAAAGCTGGAGAGGGTGACCGCGGAAACCCCCATGACGAAGAGGAACGCTTCCAGGTTATGCTCGATCTTTCGGACCGTGAACGGGCCCAGCAGGACTATGAGGACTATGGCAAATAGACCTAGTTCAACTAATGTGGGTATCTCCATGTTTCTACCTCCTGGTGAAGATTATGGCGACGGGATGACCGATAGTCACCCTCGGAGCTAGCTAGCACCCCAGCCATCTTGCTGATAATGCATCCATTGAGCAGACCGCCGCTGCCTCCTCGATCCATCGGAGGCCGGAAACAGGGTATTTTCTCTATATTGAATGCTTCTTTTAATCGGGCCCTTTGTCCATGGGAAAGTACCAATCGAACAAAACACCTTCAAACCGCAGAAACTCTATTCTATAAATAGATATTCCGACAAGCGGAGGCAGATTACAGATCTGATCAGCGCAAAAGAGAAAGGAACCTTCGTGATACTCTCACAAGATAATGAGCCGATTAAAACCCACCGGAGGCGGCGAGTGGTGAGATCCGACTAAAATTTTATAAAAAAGGGAACGGGCCCCTAAACCCCACTAGAAGTGGAACTGGACGTGGAAGGGGATGTAGAAGACCCAGACGAAGTAGACCGCCATCAGGACGAGCCCCAGGGGGATCCCCAGCTTCGCCCACTCCTTGCTCGTGATCGATAGCTTCTGAGCGGCGATGATGTTGGGGATGTTGCCGGGGATGAGCATCCCGCCGGAGATGAGAAGGCCCATGAGGACCGCCTGGAGCTGCTCCATCCCCATCAGCGGTGAGACCTCCGCCGCCGTGAGGGTGGCGTTGTCCAGGACCGCCGAGATCATGTTGACCCAGTAGATGATCTGGGGGGGGATGGAGAGTATGTACTTGTCGATGATGATCTTCATCCCGCTTCCCAGGAGGAGGAGGGCCATGACGAAGAGGTAGACCTTCCCCGCCCTGACGACGACGTCCTTGAGCGTCTCCTGAGATGCGGAGACCGCCTTCTCCTTGATGGCGGCAGCCTTCCCGGTGAAGACCATCCCCAGGATCCCCATGGCGACGCAGGCAGGGACTACATAAATGGCCAGGATGTTGAATAAGAAGAAGAAGCCTGCATTGTAGGGCTCGCCCTGGAGCTTTGTGACGGCTATGGTGGAGAGTGGCTCGCCGACGGGGGTGAGGACGGCGCCCAGGCCTATCGAGAAGCAGGCGATGATGGCGACGTTAACCTGAGTTTTTCTGTCCATCGGCATCACCTTGATGAGCTCCACCAGAAGAAGGGCTGCGATGATGGCGGTGATGATGCTGGCAGAGAGCCCCAAAATGACTATCATCACGAATACCAGGATCTTCAGGGGGACCTTCTTCAAGAGGGAGTCGATGGCGCTCTGGACGTGATCTCTGCCGTAGTAGAATAGTAGGCCTGCGACCAGGACCGCCGGTACTATCCCCTTAAAGATCGGCTCCTCGATCGCCTCCATGACAAGAGGCATATTCCAGCCGATATGGGGTATGTGTTCTCCGTAGAGATTCGTCAGGTTTTCGTGGGTCTCAAAGCTGGACAATGTGACCGCGGTAACCCCCATGACGAAGAGGAACGCTTCCAGATTATGTTCGATCTTCCGGACCATAAACGGGCCGAGCAAGACGACGAGAACTATGGCAAATAGACCAATATCAATTAATGTCGGTGTCTCCATATGGGTCCTCCTTTATTGGACGTTGAGCCGATATCCTGCGAGTTATTTCTCTCCCTTGATAGCGGGAACTTGAGAAGGGATACTCTTGCTATATTAAATCCTTTTGTCCCGTCAAAAAAAGGGTCCTTTCGCCGGTCTGAAACTATAGATATAGGGGAAAAATATAGGGAGATGAAGGCAAAATATAGGGATAGGGGGGGCAAATATAGGGAGATGGAAAGAAAATATAGGGATGGGAGGAAAAAATATAGGGAGATGGAGGGAAAATATAGAAAGACGGGAAGTTCAGGACGCCTTCCCTGCCCTCAATACCAGAACAGGCCTTGTGCCGTTCTTGGATACCTCGTAGGCGACGCTCCCGACGACGAGCTGCTTCACCCAGCCCTTTCCGTGAGAGCTCATGGCCACCAGGGATACGTCCTCGTCTTCGGCCGCCGTGATGATCTCCTCGGCGGGGCTGCCCACCCCTACCCTGACGGAGGTCTTTATGCCGGCCTTCTCGAACTCCGCCTTGATGGCGTTGAGCTTCTCCGTCGCCTCCTTCGTCTTGGCGTCGACGTGCTCTTGGCTCTCGCCGCTGGAGACGACGTTGAAGAGGACCGCCTCGTGGATCCCCTTCATCCCCCTGATGAAGCGGATCGCCTCGTCGGAGGGCTCGGAGAAGTCCGTGGGGCAGAGGACCTTGGCTGTGATCATGGAGCAGTACTCCTCGAGATCTTCCCCCCCCTCCAGCATCTTGTAGCGCATCAGCAGAAGGTGCTTGTCTCCGTAACGGAGGGTGTTTTTGGCGACGTTACCCAGGAATATGTTCCGGACGAAGCCCTTCCCCCGAGCTCCCATCACCACCAGGTCGACCCCCTCCTCGTCGGATACCGCCTGGATCTTCCTGAATATATCACCCTCCAGCATAGGCTCTGCCCTCTGCTGAACCTCGAGCCCCTGGGCCTCCAGAAGCTTCGCCTGATCCGCCAGCTTCTTCTCCGCCTCTTTGAGCCGAGCTCCGGGGTCCCAAACCCTGGCCAGAGGATCCGCAGGACCGATGACGTTCAGGAGAACGACCTTCTTCACTCCTGGCAATCCGCCGACGCACTCGAGGACCTTCTGCGAGTACTTAGAGAAGTCCGTAGGAACCAAAACCGTTTCGAACATCTTTGTCATACCTCCTTATAATTTTCCGGATCTTTCCGCACCATATACCTCAACAGCCGCATACGCAACTTCGAGGGCAGATATCCCATCCGTTATATTTCAATCTACCGACCATATAAAGAGATTTCTCACTGATATATCATCTGATATCAGATGATATCATCTGAAATCTGCCTCGGATCGCGAGATGAGGAGCGGCCCCGGATGGGAAGGTTCCTTTGAGGGTGGACTCTTTTAGGGAGGACTATGGGGAGGTGGTGGGACCAAGACCCACCGACTGGAAGAAATAACGGCTCACCTATGGAACCTTCCCGGTATACAGGGACGCTCGATGGCCCACCGGTTTCATAGAGACAAAACTCCCCGAATCAACCGGCTACAACCTCCCGGAGTCCATATATATGGGAGATCCGAAGGCGAGGTCCTCCAGCTCCACCACCTTCTCCCAGGCGGCTTTGCAACCGCAGTCGAGATCATCGAAGACCCCCGGATCCTGGGTGAGGGCGTGCTCCCTTATCGCCTCCGCGACGGCCTCATCGCACCTGCCGCAGTTTCTGGGCCCCCGCCTCGTCCCAGCCGCCACGGGATCGCAGATGATCGGCATTGAGGAGACATTCTTCAAGACCTCGGCGGCGCTCCAGAGCCATGGGGTCCGATAGTCGCCAAAAAGCCACATCCTCTCCAGGGGGGTCCCCCTCTGGATGTTGGTGAGGTTCAGGGATAGAACGTCCGAGTGAGGCGCAGCATCCCGAGCGGACCGGAGGGCGTCGGATATCGCCGACGCCTCGGAGAGGAAGGGGGGCTTTAAGAGGAGGTAGGTCTTCACCGATCCTCCTCCGCGGTGGACGGCGTCTGCCGCCTCTTTGAACTGCGCGAAGGAGAAGCCCTTCCTGATGGAGTGGTCCCTGACCAGGTCGCTGGAGGTCTCAAGGCCGATGGCCACCTCCGTTCTTATCTTTGCGACAGAAGCCTCGACCTCCTCCCTTGTGACGTACTCGGGGCGCGATTCAAAGACCAGCTTCTCCACCCCGGCGGCGGCCAGGGCATCTATAATGCGGACCCGGACCGATTCCGGGACCTCCTCGGGATCGAGGAAGCTTCCGCTGGTGTAGATCTTGACCACCCGATCCTCGGCGGAGAGGTCCTTTGCGGCGGCCCGGAACTGGACGATCAGATCCTCCTCGCTCGCCGGCGCCCCCTCTGAGGCGTAGCCGCACATCGCGCACCTCCGCCACCTGCAGCCTCTCGTCCTCAGGATCATGGTCAAAGATCCCGCCGCCTCCCCGTCCAGGAGGTCCCTCGACCGCCAGACCGCCACCGGCCTGCTGAGGTCAGGGCTCTTTAGTCTCTTCTTCGTGATACTTCACCACCAGATCACTGGATGTACCTCATGGCGCTGATGGCAGCCGACGTCGCGGCGCCGACGGCCGTCGTCACCTGCATCCTACCGCCGGTGACGTCCCCCGCCGCGAAGACCCCGGGAACGCTCGTCTCCTGGGTCAATCGATTCACCTTTATGAAACCGCCTTTGGTCAGCTCGACGCCGAGGTCGGCGGCCAATTCGACGTTGGGACTGACCCCCATCTCGACGAAGACCCCGTCCACGTCGAGGGTGCGGACCCTCCCTCTAGCCTTGAACTCGACCCCGGTAACGAACCCGTCCCCCAGGATCCGGATCGGCTCGACCCCCTCAACGACGGCGAGGTTGGTCAGGCTCCCGATCCTGTCGAGGTAGACCGCCTCCGCCACCAGCTCCTCCCGGACGTTCAGGAGGTGGACCTTCTGACAGAGCCCCGCCAGATAGAGTACCGCCCTCGCCGCGCCGTTCCCGTATCCCACCACCGCGACGGTCTTGCTTCTGAAGAGGGCTCCGTCGCAGTAGGCGCAGTAAGAGACGCCCTTTGTGGCGTACTCTTCCTCTCCGGGGATGAAGAGCTTGCGATGGCTGGCTCCGGTGGCCAAAATCAGAGCCCTGGACTGGTACTCCCAACCATCGGTCTTGACCCTGAATACGCCGCTCAGATATACGACCTTAGCTGCCAGCTCCTCATGAAGCTCTGCGCCGTACTTCACGGCCTGGTCCCGCATCCGCTCGGAGAGCTCGATCCCCTGGATTCCGTCGGGAAAGCCGGGATAGTTCTCGTAGAGGCCGCCCATCGACTGCTGGGATCCGTAGAGGTTTCCGAGGATGAGGGTCTTCTTCCCGCCCCTGGCACAGTACATCCCGGCGGTAAGGCCGGCCGGGCCCGCTCCGATGATTATGACGTCGTACACGATAGGACACCACCAGCGCAAAATCGAGTTTGAAGTTGATTATAGATAAAATGTCTCCAGCCGAGGAGAATAACGAGAAGATCGCCGGCGCCCCGGCGCCGGCGGTGGGGACCGGTCTATCCGCAATGTTTTTACGCTGGAACGTTATGGGGTCTGTGGCGACCAACAGCAGATCCAGAGCGCCGATAGTGTAGTGGTCATCACTAGGCGTTGCCAACGCCTAAACCCGGGTTCGAATCCCGGTCGGCGCACTTCTCGTTTCTTCTCTCGATTCTCGTCTTCATTAACCAGAGATATATCGAGGCTTCCAGGCTGCGGGTCGACCATCATCGGCTTCAGCCCCATCTGCTCTGGAGAGAAGCGGTGCCGCCGATGAGGTCTTTGAGACGGTAATCGTCGAGGATCATAGACTTGAGCTTCGCGAGGGGGATGGAGAGAGATATCTCCTTGGTCCTGCCGTACCTCCCCTTGCTCACCACCACGGTATGGATTATCCCCAACATGTCCAGCTCCGCGATGAGATCTGCTATCCGCCGGTGGGTGAGGTAATCCAGGTCCACCAGGGGGCAGAGCTGCTTGTACATGCCGTAAACGGCCCCGGTGGTGACGTTCTTTATCCCCTGCTCCTCCAGGAGGAGGACGCTGTAGAGGACGAGCTTCGACTGGGTCGGGAGGGTCATCACCACCTCCCTCACCCGATCCCTTTCAATCTTGGCCCTGGCGGATCTTACGTGATCTTCGGATACCCTGTCAGAGCCCACCCTCTCCGCCAGCTCTCCCGAGACCCTCAGAAGGTCGAGGGCCCGCCGGGCGTCTCCGTGCTCCTGAGCCGCCAGCGCTGAGCAGAGGGGGATCACGTCCTCGGCGAGGACTCCGGGCTTGAAGGCCATGGACGCCCTCTGTTCCAGTATGTCTTTTATCTGCTCTGCGTTGTAGGGGGGGAATATTATCTCGTCTTCCCCAAGGGAGCTTTTTACCCTCGGGTCCAGAAAGTCGGTGAACTTCAAGTCGTTGGAGATACCTATCAAGCTGACCCCTGCCTTGTCCAGGTCAGAGTTGATCCTGGTCAGGTTGTAGAGGATATCGTCCCCCTTCCTCGTCAGCTTGTCGACCTCATCCAGGACCATCACCACCATTCGCTGGTCCTCGTCCAGGGACGTTCTCACTTCCTCGTAAACCTGATCAGTAGGCCAGCCGGTCATGGGAACCTCCCTTCCGAAAGATCGGGCCAGGTGAGCCAAGACTCTGTATTGGGTATCAATGACTTCACAGTTGATGTAGATAAAAGAGCATCTGGATTTGTTGCGGCTCCCTGCCGCCTCCAATTCAGAGCCGACGTACTTAGCGACGGCGGTCTTTCCTGTGCCGGTTTTCCCATATATCAGGACGTTGGAGGGGGTCTCACCCCGGAGAGCGGGGACGAGGATGGATGCCATGTTGTTGATCTGATCCTCCCGATGGGGGAGTTCTGAAGGGGTATAGCTCGACCGCAGTACATCTCTGCACCCGAATATCTCCCCTTTCTTAAGCAAATCCGCGAATAATCCACCCGACATGAAAGACAAAATCCCCCCAGACAAAAAGCAAATACATTCTGTCTGTTATTAAGAGTTGCGGTAAGGCCCCCTTTGTTTCTACTGCAACCCCCCTACCCCTTTGTTTCTACTGGAGTGGCGGATATACGGAAAAAGTGCTTTTTGAAAACTATATGGATATATCTGGTTGTAGCTGATATGCTAATCATACTTAAAGATTCTGATCTCTATGACAACGATCTCGATAGCGACGTACGGCCCCTCAGTGATTACATAAAAACCAGGAGCTGTAACCATATCGATCAAAGGACCATTTTTGGACTCACAGTTCCGTATACTTTTCTCGATTAGATCTTATACAAAACGGTTCTATCCTTCATGATTCAACAACTACATTCAGCCTTTGCTCTCTCATGAAGATAGGAGATAAACGCCCTGGCGATTTCCAGTGGAAATTATGGGGGGTGGATGTTCCAGTAGAAATATCAGGGTAGCGCTCCCCGACATCATTTTATTTAAAATGAAAAAATATTGATATTATTTTATCAACTCCCGGATCACGACCCCGTCGACCATCTCAGATGCTCCAGTGGAAATTATGGGGTAGGGGGGTTGCCCGAGGTGGAGGTACCGGGGTCGGGGCCACGGTTGGGATTTTGGGGCTGCAGTGGAAACGAAGGGGTCTTCATATGGGATCTTCATATAACGCCTTCCTTGAGGCGAATAGATGAGAGCTTTATGCGAAGGATCTGATCTCTTTGGCTGAGGTGATCTAGGTTTGACCTTGCGGAGGTGGTTTTTGCATCCCTGGCGATATGGCCGACGCAGCGAAGAGGCTTGTTTATGGTGTGATATGCATCGATAGGATCAAATCTGGCCTAAAGGAGTAAATCCAGTTAGTTCGCGGGGGTGGCTTGCCCTCGCCTCGCCTCCGGGGTTACGGCCTATCGGGGTTACGGCGAGATCAGCCGATGGGTACGGTCTCGAGCTGGCTCGCGACGTTCCAGATGAGGGTTCTGGTATGAAGGGGGATGTTCGGATCGTTGCTTATCTCGTCGAGGATCGATATAGCTGAGGCGGCCCTGACGGCTTCAGAGTCTTCCTCGTTGATAAGGGTCGATTTAACGCTCTCTGCAGAACGCCTTATATTTCTGGGAACGGTATCGTCGCTCATTATGCGCTCTAAAACTTCGACGCACTGCTTAATCACATTTTCAGCTGCCATGGAATCACCACATTTTCGACACACTTTCAAGACGGCAAAAAGGTTAAAGATGATGCCCGTCCCAAAGGGTTATGTCATGGTCGTCATATTTAAACATATGGCAGCTTCAATCCGTTTTAATTCAGCCTCGATCCCTTCGATCCCCGATGATGTGGGTCGAGGCTAGTAGATCCCCGATGATATGGTTTGAGGCTAGTAGATCCCCGATTATACGGGGCGAAGCTTGGTGATCTTTGATGGAAGAAGAAGAGGCTATTAAGAGGATAACGAGGCTTTTGGAGATGGGAGGGACGATGTTGGCCACTCATCATGACTGCGGAGCACCTCTCTTCCGCTACAAAGGGGAGGTGGTATGTCCGGTCTGCTCTTTTGAGGAGGCACAGGCGGCAAAGACTCCATCGATGGGGGAAAAGGTCGCTTCTGAGCCTTTAAAGGGTTCTTCGATGAGAGAAAGGGTTTCCATACCTGCGGATGTGAGGGGGGAGGGATCAGGGTCCGGCTCAGGGGGTAGGACGGCCATTGAGGACTCTTCGCCTCAGGAGCCCAAAGAAAAAGGGAGGAAGGGCCATCGCGAAGGTGGATCCAGGGTGGTGGTGGCTGAAGAAGAGGTGGATCTCGCCTTGGAAGAGCTGAAGGCTGTCATCCTCCATAAGATCAGGGATATATCCCACGAGATGCGGGATGAAAAGGATTTGGGGAGGCTGATGACCCAGCTGGATTGCGTCAAGGAGGCGCTGAAGGTTTTGGAGCGGCTGGGGGATTGAGGGCTGATCTTCAGGGCTATGGGCCCTGGAGATTGGCTTCATCCGGTGGGTCTAACGGCCTTTGGGGGGTGGATCTATCGGCCTTTAGGGTTTTGTTGACCACCGCCGATTCGGGTGGAGCTCTCCAGTAGAAACGGGCTCTCCAATAGAAAAGGGCTTTCCAGTAGAAATAAAGGGGTCTACAATTGTCGGCGAAGCTTCTATCCAAGAAGAGGATCCTTCTCCTCTCCGTCCTTCTGGCGGCAGTCACAGCATCTTTGGTTAACCTCCAGGTAGGGGGTGATGTCCGGCTACCATCAGAGGCGGAGGCTGCCCTCTCTTCGATCCGGGAGGACGCAGGCCCCTGGCTCTCGCGGATGGGGTCCTCGATCTCCGGAGGTGGGTCCTATTTCGGGGAGGACCTTTGGCATCCATCAGACTCGATGGTTTCAGGTCCCACCGGCCACCAGTTCAGCCTCGACTCCGTCGAGGATTTCGAGGAGGGGCAGGATCAAGACGGATCCGCGGAGGTCTTTGACGATACGGCCTATTCGCCATCGATTTTACCGATCGTGGAGTTCAACTCTTCCGTAAGCAGCACCCTCTTTCGGACCTGGGGAAGTCTGACCCTCCAGGGCCGGTCGACCCTTCCTTATCTGATCCTCAATGCCACCCTCTGGGATGAGGATCGGCTCGTCGAGAATACCAGGTACATGATGATGGAGGTGGAGCCGGGAGAGCGCAGAGATTTCGATATACGCGAGAGGTGCCTTCTCACCCCGGAGCGGGGCTATTCCTCCATTCTGGAGGTGGAGGAGCCCAGGGGGCTTTTTCTCCCAGAACGGCTAGATTGCATCATCGCTGAAGACGGCCCCAAGATCGTGATCTGGGACGATGGCCGAGATCTATATGGCAGGGAGGCTACACCTAAAGCACTGTCTAAAGAGCCACTCACCCTCTCCAGATCCGCAGATGAAGCTATAGCCTCCTCGAAGTCGACCCCCGTCTATCGAGAGACGGCCGAGTATAGAGAGATTCCCACACATAAGGAGACACCCTTCTATCGGGAGACCCCCATAAATCAAGAGACACTTGTCTATCGGGAGACACCGGCCAATATTGAGGCTGAGGAATCTTTTGAAGATCTCGAATATCGATATATAGGGAGCAAGAACTCCGACAAGTATCACCTCCCCGACTGCACCTCGGCCAAGAAGATCAAGAAAGAAAACAGGGTATACTTCTCCGACGTCTGGGAGGCGCGGGAGGCGGGCTACTCCCCCTGCAAGGCCTGCAACCCGGGGTAAATCTCATTTTTTAATAAATATATTTTTGAGGCTCCGGCCGACGGGTGCTCCAGTGGAAATCAAGGGGTTCTCTCAAACCCCAGATCTCCTATCATCACCGAGGCGAGCCCCTTTGAGGTCGGGGGGCATCTCGTCGTCCCTCGGAGGATCTCTTCATTCGGGTAGCCGAGGTCGGTGAAGACGGCGACGTCCTTGGATAGGCCCCTCTCCTCCAAGAGCCGGCAGAGCCCCGGAAGGTTGGTGGAGTCGTCTACGAGGAGGAAGACGGTCCTACCGCGAGCGATCTCCTCCAGGATGGGCTCCGGGTCCATCCTTCTGCCGTGGACGGTTATGGGGATGACCTTCAGCTCGCTTTCCTTCAGCCTGGCGCAGGCGATCTGCATGCTGGATATCCCTGGGATCACGTCTCCGTCCAGGTAGCCGAGGCCGCTTAACATCGGGTCTCCTGTAGAGAGGACGACGGCCTCCGGGGGTAGCTTTCGGAGGGCTCCGTAATCCTCGATCACCCTCACGTCGGTTCCGGGATAGATCTCGTCCCTCGCGAGATCGATGGCCCTCTCCGATCCGTATATGAGCAGGGCCTCTCTTATGGCCCTCGCCGCCTCCATTGTGAGCATCCCCGGGCCCGCTCCAACTCCGACGATCTTCATGGTGCGACCTCACCTCCGCGTATCATGACCTCGCCCCAAAGATCTACTCTCCCGTCTCCTCCTTCGTCCACAGCCGACTCCCACCGGGCGAGGGACCTCATCCCTCAGGATCGATCCGTCCCTGTTGAGGAGGACGATCCTCGTTTTGGGGAGCCTCTCTGCCGCCTTACGGAGGCCCTCGTCGATCCGGGGGTGGCCGGGCTCACGATCTGCCATCTCCGCCACGGTCCCGTATCCGGTCCCTTCCAGGATATCGGGCATGCCCCACTTGAGGATGAGGGCGGGAAGGCCGCAGAGGACGCTCTCCTGGTCCTCTCTGAAGCGGATCCGGTCCAGGCGGTTTCCTGCGAGGACGGCGACGTGTCTTGGAAAGAGGAACCGCGAGTACTTGAGGCCGACCCTCCCGGTGGTGACCACCACTCGGTCAGGCTCCAGGATCTCCGCCTCCCGGCTCTCGGCGAGGTGCTCGTTCCAGGGCTCGACGAAGCCCGTCGACCCCAGGATCGATATCCCGCCTGTGATCCCGAGGTGGGGGTTCATCGTCCTTCCGGCTATCCTCTCGCCATCTCTCACCGAGAGGACCACCCGAACCGCACCGATCCCCACCGTCGCCATCCCCTCCTCGATGGCTCTTTCTATCTCTCCCCTCGCCGAGGGGCTGATGGCGGGCCTCCCCGAAGGGGCGCAGAGGCCCGCACCCCCGATCTTCCCTATCCCGGGGCCGGCGACGATCTCGATCTTCTCTTGCAGCCCGTTGGACTTCTCAGGTCCCATCTCCTCGCCAGACTCCATCCCCAAGATGGGGGCCGCCTTCGCCTCCATCACCGCCCCGGCGGTGACGTCGGATTCGTGGTCTCCGCCGATCTTGACGGCGGAGCAGGATCCGTCGCGGCCGTCGACGGCGACGGCGACCCTGATCCCCACCGGGGTGAGGACGGCGACCTCGTGGACCGGTTCTCGAAGGGAGATGACCGCCCCCTTTGCGGCGGCGGCGGCCGTCGTCCCCGTGGTCAGCCCCCGCCGCAGGAGGGTCCCGTCGGATAGAAGCGCCCAGAGGCCGCTTTTGACCTTCTCCAAGACCTCGGGGTCGGCGGACCTCTCGACCCAGTCGGTGGGTATCGATAAGCCCGAGACGGGGTCTATCGCCCTTCTCCTCTCCTCTTCAGAGCTATTCTCTTCCATGGTGCATGTTTATGATCTCGTTTATCGCGGCGACGGCGATGGGGGTTCCGCCTCTGGTGCCCACCGTCGATATCGATGGGACGTCGATCTCCCGGAGCCTCTCCTTGCTCTCGGCGGCGTTGACGAAGCCGACGGGGACGCCGATGACGAGGGCTGGCTCTGCCTCGCCTCCCTCGATGAGGTCGCATAGGGTTAGGAGGGCCGAAGGGGCGTTTCCTATGACGACTATGCTCCCGGAGAGCTCCTCTTTTCCCTCCAGGAAACCCGCCGAGGTCCTGGTGATCCCCTCCCTCTCGGCCAATCGATCGCCTCTGCCGATGGCGGTGACCACGGGGCTTTTATGTCCCCGCTTCACCACCCCCGCCTCCACCATCTTTATGTCGACGAATATGGGGGCGCCTGCCTCCAGGGCTGAAAGCCCCGCAGCGACGGGGTCGCCCTGGAACCTGAGGATATCGGCGACGGCGAGGTCGCCGGTGGCGATGACGCACCGCTGTTTGATCCCGTCCTCGGGGGTCTCATCCCCCACGATCCCGGCGATGAAGCTTCTGCTCCTGTTGTAGATCTCCATCCCCTCGGGGGTCATCGCCCCCAGATCTGAATATTTCTTCTCGGTCATCAAAAACCCCCCGGCTTCAGTAGTAGTACTTGGTCTGATACCCTCTTCGGTTGATGATCTTTCCCTCGGTCATCCGGGCCTCGGGACCCGCCAGGATCAGGGTACACCTTCTCCCCTCAAAGCTCGGGCGGGCGAGGTCTGCCCCCCTCCCGATATGGATCCTCTCGTCGGGACGGGTGGCGTCTTGGACGAGGCCGAAGGGTCTCTCCGGGTCGAGGTCGGATACCGCCTCGGCTAGACAGTCCATTCTTCCAGAGTTCTGGTTGTAGACGACTACGGCAAAGCCGCCCTCCAGGAGGCGGCGGGCCCTCCACGGGGTCTCTTCGCTGAGCCCCGAGATGAGGGCGAAGTCGTTCACCAGGGGTGCTCCGAGCCTCGCCGCCGCCGCCGAGAAGGCGCCGACCCCCGAAGATACCTGAGCTTTTAAGGGGGCGCGCACCCTCCAGGAGGAGCTGAAGGTGCTGGGGTCGCCCCCGAAGAGGATCGATGCGGTCTTGCCGAGGCGGGCCGCCTCCTCAGCAGCCCGGACCCTCGCTGATATCCTATCCTCGAACTCTCCCTTTCCTTCGTGAGAGTTCGTCTCGCCTTTCGAAACCCCTCTGACGGCGCAGAGGTGCCTCTCCGCCCCCAGAAGGAGGTCCGACCTCTCGATGATCTCCTCCGCATCGAGAGTGAGGTGGCGGGGGTCGCCGGGACCCGTCCCTACGACGTGGACCCTCGCCGAATGGCCACCGGCCGGGTGGCTCCTCGCCTCCGGTCCGGCGGCGCCCCTTCTCCTATTCTCGTCGCAGGCGGTCCCTTCTCCTCTCACCATCCCCTCTCCTTCCAGGATCAGGAGGGTGAACATATCCACCTCTTCCCGGAGATCCTCTCCCTCCAGCATCTCCCCGGCCCTCGTCCAGAAGAGGGCTTCCCCTTCACGGGCGACGTTCTTCGCCACCAGAACCTTCGGGTCCCTCTCGCCGTCGAAGGTGGCGATCTCCAGGACCCGATCGAGCTGCCAGGTCCTCCTCCTGGACCGGGGGTTATAGATCGCCATGGGCATCTTCAGCTCCGAGGCGACCCTTGCCCTCTCCTCGATCTTATTCCAGGGGGTGAGAAGGTCGCTACAGCTGATGGCCGCCACCGACTCGGTGAAGGTGACGCCGGCCCTGCAGGCCGCGGCCGAGAAGGAGGAGATCCCGGGGACGACCTCGACGCGGCTGAGGTCGACCCTGCCGGAGGCGACCTCGAGGCCCAGCCCCGCCATCCCGTAGACGTTGGGGTCACCGCTGCTGATGAGGGCGACAGAGCCCTCCTCCAGGAGGTCGACGGCCTCCTTAGCCCTCTCCACCTCCCGTCCCATCCCTGTGGAGACGACCTTCTTGCCCACCAGGAGGTCGGAGACGAGGTCCAGGTACGGGCGGTATCCGACGACGCTTTTGGCTTCGGATATCGCCTCTATCGCCCTCCTGGTCATCTGACCCCTCTCTCCGGGTCCAATCCCCACGATGTAGAGCCTATTCTCCGAGGGCAACGGTCACCCTCCCGTAGGCCTTCTTGGGCATGATCAGCCTCTCGGATAGGGCGAGGGCGGCGGGCTCTGCCACCCCCACCAGCCCCAGGTCTCGAGCCCTCGACTCCGTCGTCGGGGACTGGGCGTTGAGGACCTCCTCGTCGAGGTAGATGACGGGGCGGCCGAGCCTCTCCGCCGCCTCGGAGATGCCGGGCTCGTCCCTCTTTATCTCCCCGGTGGCGATGGCCCTGATCTCGTCGATACCCCGCCCCACCGACTCCAGGGCCATCCTTGCCGCCTCCAAGACCTCCGAGGCCTCGACGCCCCTCCTGGCGCCGATCCCAACGACGACGCCGCCCTTGCTCTTGAGGACCGCCACGTCCTCATCCACCAGGACGACCTTTGGCCCCGCGAGCCTGATGACGGGGACGTCTTCTCGCAGGAAGGCGAGGTTCACGTCCCTGGAGGAGCTGCGGTTGACGATCCGGGCCCCGAGCCCCGCCGCCGTCACCTCCAGGGAGGGGCGGCCGGCGGCGTCGGTGGCTGTGGTGATGGCGGGATAGGCGCCGAGCTTTTCGAAGAGGCGGAAGGCGAGGTCGTTTCCGCCGTGGTGGCCTCCGACGACCGGGATGGCGGACCGGAGGGACGAGTCGACGGCCACCACCGGCGTTCCGGTCCACTTGTCGGCGAGGCCGGGGCAGATCATCCTCACCACGATCCCCACCGCCATCACCGCCACCACCAGGTCGAAGCCGGCGAGGGAGTCGATCGTCTCCTGAGCCCTCTTTTTGCTGTAGACGAGAACCTGCGGATCGTACCGGTCCCTCAGGGCGGCGGAGATCTTCTCCCCCTCGGGAATGTTGCGGTCGAAGACGAGGACGGCTACCGACTCTGGTATAGGTGAGACCTCCCAAAGCCGCTCCTCGATATGACGTTCCCGACGAGGATCATGGCGCTCTTGGTGACCCCCGCCTCCTCGGCCCTGTCGGCGATGTCCCCGACGGTCCCGACGATCACCAGCTCGTCGGGCCAGGAGGCGTGGTAGACGACGGCTGCCGGGGTCTCTGCCGGGATCTGCAGCCGGTCCACCGTCTCCCTTATCTTATCCGCCCCGAGAAATATCGCCATCGTCGTCCCGAATCGGGAGAATTCGGTGATGGAGTCGTTTTCCAGCGTCGTCCCCGCAGGCCTCGTCACGATCAGCGACTCCGAGACCCCCTTCAGGGTGAGCTGGGTCTTGAGGGCGGCGGCGACGGCGAACAGTGATGAGACGCCGGGGACGACCTCAACCTCGACCCCCGCCTCCTCCAGGGGGGTCATCTGCTCCAGGATGGCGCCGTAGAGGGCGGGGTCGCCGCTGTGGAGCCTCACCACCCTCTCGCCCCTCCGGAGGGCGGAGAGCATAATCCCGTTGATCTCCTCGAGGTTGATCCTGTTGCTGTCGACGAGCTTTGCAGAGAGCCCCTCCAGGAGGGTGGGGTTGACGAGGGAGCCTGCGTAGACGACGAGGTCCGCCTCCTCCAGGAGGCGGGCGCCCCTGACGGTGATGAGGTCGGGGTCACCGGGGCCGGCGCCGACGAAGTGGATCTTCATCTCCTACTCCTCCTTCTGGCGCAGAGGACGCTGAAGTAGTCGCTACTCTCGGGCATCTCCTCCCGAATTATCGACTCCTCAGGGGTGTAGAGCCGGACCCCCAGGGTGAAGTCATCGAACCCCTCCCTCGCCAGCTCTGCCGCCATCTCGGCGGGCCTGACCGCCTTCATCCTGATCACCGTCTGAACCTGGGTCCCGTCGGATACCAGGAAGGACTCCGAGAGGTCGACCCCGAGCCTCGCCGCCAGGGCCGGGACGGTCCCGACGCCGGGTATCGTCTCGATCTCCACCTTCGGGTGGCGCTCGATCACCAGCCTCTTGAGGTGGGAGAAGGTGGAGAAGGTGTTGACGTCGCCGATGCAGGCGAAGGCGGCGTCGCCGCCGAGGGCCCGGGAGGCGACGCGGTCGGCGTTATCGGCCCAGATCTCCAGAAGCCTAGCTTTATCCGAGATCATGGGAAAGTCGAGGACCTCCGGCTCGGCGAAGGGCCTGACGAGTTCGGCGGCCATCTCGCCGGGGACGAAGACCTCATCCGCGCTGGCGAGGGCCTTCTCCGCCTTCCGGGTCAGAAGCTCCGGATCGCCGGGGCCGAGGCTCACCCCTATCAGCAAGCTGCCATCTCCATCTCCTCTCCTGACATCTTCCATCTTCTCCGATAGTCCCTCATCTTCGATCTTCCTCCCGTCAAGGGCTGCGACCTCCAGCAAGCCTCCCCACCACCATGAAGATGGGGTTCTCCGGCCGGAGGGCGACGTCCCCGGCGAGATCGTATCCCCGGGCGATCCCGATCTGGAGGAGCTCCTCAAAGATCCCCGCCCCCTTCATCAATTCGACTACCTTCGACGCCATCCCGATCCGTGCGAGGTCGGCTACGACGACGGCTCCTGGTGAGAGCCTCTCCATCAGGGCGGGGAAGAAAGCCTCTATCCCCCTCGTCCCGCCGATGAAGCACCGGTCGATCTTTGGGAGCGTCGGGATCAGCTCTCCGGCTTCGCCGCAGAGGAAGGTCCCGGCCCTGACCCTTCCCTTCGAGATCTCCACCGCCTCGGATCTTCGATCGATGCCGTATATCCCGTCGGTGAACCTAGCAGCGGCAAGGGATACGGCCCCAGAGCCGCACCCTAGATCGAGGAAGGCCGTCCCCGGCCTGATATCGAGCTTTCCTACGGCGATATGGACCATCTCCGGCTGGGTCGCGGTACCGGGAAGCTTCATGGTTTTTGGGAGCGGCGGAAGGGGATATAAGCTTAATCCAAATTCGCTTGTCTCCAGTAAAATTGATTGGCCTTAGATCTCCAGCCTTTCCAGGTCCCAGGCCTCAATCCGGTATGTCCCGTTCTTCCTTCCCAGGGGCGGGATCGCCTCGATCCTCTCCACCGGGATTCCTGGGGACTGGGACCTGAAGCCGTCGATGACCGTCTTCCAGGGTATGAGGTGGGCCCCTTTTGGCTTTCCCGGCCCCCGCCGCAGCTCCACCGCCAGGACCCCCCGCCGGCCGGAGACTTCGATGAACCGGTCGATCCTATCGATCTGATGGACGCCGCCGGCGAGGGAGAAGTGCTGGCTGTAGTATAACGTCTTCGCCTTGCGGGCGTCGAGGCTCTTGCACTCGACGGCCAGATAGTAGCCGGGGTGGGGCGAGTCGACGAGGAGGTCGACGACCTGGGGGGTGTACCGGCTCTGCTTGAGCCGGTAGGCGACGCCCCTGATCTCTTCGATCTCGAAGAAGCGGTTTAAGGCCGCCACAAGCTCCCACTCGAAGTCGGGCATTTTGAAGGTCTCCAGAACTGCTCTATCTGTACGTGTTTAGCTGTCCAGGCTTGATCTCAGCATCTTCAGGCTATTGAGTCCATGTTGCTCCCATGTCGCCAGCACGGTCATAATACGTTCATGAATCGAAGTCCCTTTTTCATTTCGCAGTGTAC